>OCMD01000197.1_pt1 | contig 14636 bp, 7 predicted proteins | sample 1496061 | NCBI WGS metagenome assembly OCMD01 (sample SAMN01760939, study PRJEB22395) | human gut metagenome | reverse complement strand
GAGCGAATCAAATGGTGGCCTTCCAGCTCGATATCGTGGAGATTCTTTTTCACGGTCCGCACATGATCGCGTGCTGCGCGCTGGGCAACGTGCGGCAGCCGCTGCAACACCGCGTTGTAGATCCGCGCATGCTGGCGATCGATCTGCTTTTTTTGCTGTGGTCGATGGTAGAGATTATTTACGCTGGCAAACACCGAATTAAACATCAGGTCGGTCAATGATTGCAGCGTAAACACCAGCACCTGATTGTGAGAAGCCTGACAAATGGCGAGATGGAAAGCGTGATCCAACTGCGCATGTTCGATCAGCGAAATCTCTTTGTTGTTCTCACTGGCGGCGAGCATTTTTTCATAACAGCGGGTTATCACAACAAAATCAGCCTGGGTTCCCAGCGTTGCCGCCAGCCTTGCCGATTCGCCCTCCAGTAATGCGCGAACGTCGAGCAGATCGTACAGCGTTCGCGGCTGCGTACTGAACAGATGGATCAGCGGGCTGGCGTCCTGCACCCGATTAAGCCGTGCGACACGAGAATCGCGACCCTGCGCCGTTTCAATAATCCCGCGCCCGCGCAGCACGGTCAGCCCTTCACGCAGTGCGGAGCGTGAGAAGCCGAGCTTTTCACACAGTCGACGTTCCGAGGGAAGCGGCTGACCGACCTTCAACACGCCGTCGATAATTAACCGTTCGATACTCTCTGCAACCACTTCGCAAATAGGGCGACGTTCATCTTTCATTCCCGGACCTCGTGCACAGGTAGGACCAATTTTTCTGTTCTTAACTCGCAAAACACGCACATCACGTAAGTGATTATGTTACATCAATTTAACATTAAGTTAACCAAAGCAAGGTCACAGAGCTGGAAAAAAAATGGTCTGACCGGTAGCTAAAGAGATAGACGAAAACGAAAAGCCCGCTTAATAACTGTTCACAGAAGCAGCGCGAAAAAATCAGCTGCCACACAACACAACAAAGCGAACCCTACTCATGAGCATCTTGTACGAAGAGCGTCTTGATGGCGCTTTACCCGAAGTCGACCGCACATCGGTACTGATGGCACTGCGTGAGCATGTCCCTGGACTGGAGATCCTGCATACCGATGAGGAGATCATTCCTTACGAGTGTGACGGGTTGAGCGCGTATCGCACGCGTCCATTACTGGTTGTTCTGCCTAAGCAGATGGAACAGGTGACGGCGATTCTGGCTGTCTGCCACCGCCTGCGTGTGCCGGTGGTGACCCGTGGCGCAGGCACCGGGCTTTCTGGTGGCGCGCTGCCGCTGGAAAAAGGTGTGTTGTTGGTGATGGCGCGCTTTAAAGAGATCCTCGACATTAACCCCATCGGTCGCCGCGCGCGCGTGCAGCCGGGCGTGCGTAACCTGGCGATCTCCCAGGCCGTTGCGCCGCATAATCTCTATTACGCGCCGGATCCGTCCTCACAAATCGCCTGTTCGATTGGCGGCAATGTGGCGGAAAATGCCGGTGGCGTTCACTGCCTGAAATATGGTCTAACCGTACATAACCTGCTGAAAATTGAAGTGCAAATGCTGGATGGCGAGGCGCTGACGCTGGGATCGGACGCGCTGGATTCGCCTGGTTTTGACCTGCTGGCGCTGTTTACCGGATCGGAAGGGATGCTCGGCGTGACCACCGAAGTAACGGTGAAGCTGTTGCCGAAGGCGCCCGTGGCGCGGGTTCTGTTAGCCAGCTTTGACTCGGTAGAAAAAGCCGGACTTGCGGTTGGTGACATCATCGCCAATGGCATTATCCCCGGTGGGCTGGAGATGATGGATAACCTGTCGATTCGCGCGGCGGAAGATTTTATTCATGCCGGTTATCCCGTTGATGCCGAAGCGATTTTGTTATGCGAACTGGACGGCGTGGAGTCTGACGTACAGGAAGACTGCGAGCAGGTTAACGACATCTTGTTGAACGCGGGTGCGACTGACGTCCGTCTGGCACAGGACGAAGCAGAGCGAGTACGTTTCTGGGCCGGTCGCAAAAATGCGTTCCCGGCGGTAGGACGTATCTCCCCGGATTACTACTGCATGGATGGCACCATCCCGCGCCGCGCCCTGCCAGGCGTACTGGAAGGCATTGCCCGTTTATCGCAGCAATATGATTTACGCGTTGCCAACGTCTTTCATGCCGGAGACGGCAACATGCACCCGTTAATCCTTTTCGATGCCAACGAACCCGGTGAATTTGCCCGCGCGGAAGAACTGGGCGGGAAGATCCTCGAACTCTGCGTTGAAGTTGGCGGCAGCATCAGTGGGGAACATGGCATCGGGCGCGAAAAAATCAATCAAATGTGCGCCCAGTTCAACAGCGATGAAATCACGACCTTCCATGCGGTCAAGGCGGCGTTTGACCCCGATGGTTTGCTGAACCCAGGAAAAAACATTCCCACGCTACACCGCTGTGCTGAATTTGGTGCCATGCATGTGCATCACGGTCATTTACCTTTTCCTGAACTGGAGCGTTTCTGATGCTACGCGAGTGTGATTACAGCCAGGCGCTGCTGGAGCAGGTGAATCAGGCGATTAGCGATAAAACGCCGCTGGTGATTCAGGGCAGCAATAGTAAAGCCTTTTTAGGTCGCCCTGTCACCGGGCAAACGCTGGATGTGCGTTGTCATCGCGGCATTGTTAATTACGACCCGACCGAGCTGGTGATAACCGCGCGTGCCGGAACGCCGCTGGTGGCGATTGAAGCAGCGCTGGAGAGCGCCGGGCAAATGCTCCCCTGCGAGCCGCCGCATTATGGTGAAGAAGCCACCTGGGGCGGGATGGTCGCTTGCGGGCTGGCGGGGCCGCGTCGCCCGTGGAGTGGTTCGGTCCGCGATTTTGTCCTCGGCACGCGCATTATTACCGGCACTGGAAAACATCTGCGTTTTGGTGGCGAAGTGATGAAAAACGTTGCCGGATACGATCTCTCACGGTTAATGGCCGGAAGCTACGGTTGTCTTGGCGTGCTCACTGAAATCTCGATGAAAGTGTTACCGCGACCGCGCGCCTCCCTGAGCCTGCGTCGGGAAATCAGCCTGCAAGAAGCCATGAATGAAATCGCCCAGTGGCAACTCCAGCCGCTACCCATTAGTGGCTTATGTTACTTCGACAATGCGTTGTGGATCCGCCTTGAGGGCGGCGAAGGATCGGTAAAAGCAGCGCGTGAACTGCTGGGTGGCGAAGAGGTTGCAGGTCAGTTCTGGCAGCAATTGCGTGAACAACAACTGCCGTTCTTCTCGTTACCAGGTACCTTATGGCGCATTTCATTACCCAGTGATGCGCCGATGATGGATTTACCCGGCGAGCAACTGATCGACTGGGGCGGGGCGTTACGCTGGCTGAAATCGACAGCCGATGATAATCAAATCCATCGCATCGCCCGCAACGCTGGCGGTCATGCGACCCGGTTTAGTGCCGGAGACGGTGGCTTTGCCCCGCTACCGGCACCTTTATTCCGCTATCACCAGCAGCTTAAACAGCAGCTCGATCCTTGCGGCGTGTTTAACCCCGGTCGCATGTACGCGGAACTTTGAGGAGCAGGCTATGCAAACCCGATTAACAGAAGAGATGCGGCAGAACGCGCGCGCGCTGGAAGCCGACAGCATCCTGCGCGCCTGTGTTCACTGCGGATTTTGTACCGCAACCTGCCCAACCTATCAGCTTCTGGGCGATGAACTGGACGGGCCGCGCGGGCGCATCTATCTGATTAAACAGGTGCTGGAAGGCAACGAAGTCACGCTTAAAACACAGGAGCATCTCGATCGCTGTCTCACTTGCCGCAATTGTGAAACCACCTGTCCTTCTGGTGTGCGTTATCACAATTTGCTGGATATCGGGCGTGATATTGTCGAGCAGAAAGTGAAACGCCCACTGCCGGAGCGAATGCTGCGCGAAGGATTGCGCCAGGTAGTGCCGCGTCCGGCGGTCTTCCGTGCGCTGACGCAGGTAGGGCTGGTGCTGCGACCGTTTTTACCGGAACAGGTCAGAGCAAAACTGCCTGCTGAAACCGTGAAAGCTAAACCGCGTCCACCACTGCGCCATAAGCGTCGGGTTTTAATGCTGGAAGGCTGCGCCCAGCCTACGCTTTCGCCCAACACCAACGCGGCAACTGCGCGAGTGCTGGATCGTCTGGGGATCAGCGTCATGCCAGCTAACGAAGCAGGCTGTTGTGGCGCGGTGGACTATCATCTTAATGCGCAAGAGAAAGGGTTAGCGCGGGCGCGCAATAATATTGATGCCTGGTGGCCCGCGATTGAAGCAGGTGCCGAGGCAATTTTGCAAACCGCCAGCGGTTGTGGCGCGTTTGTCAAAGAGTATGGGCAGATGCTGAAAAACGATGCGTTGTATGCCGATAAAGCGCGTCAGGTCAGTGAGCTGGCGGTCGATTTAGTCGAACTTCTGCGCGAGGAACCGCTGGAAAAACTGGCAATTCGCGGCGATAAAAAACTGGCCTTCCACTGCCCGTGTACCCTACAACATGCGCAAAAGCTGAACGGCGAAGTGGAAAAAGTGTTGCTTCGTCTTGGATTTACCTTAACGGACGTTCCCGACAGCCATCTGTGCTGCGGTTCAGCGGGAACATATGCGTTAACGCATCCCGATCTGGCCCGCCAGCTGCGGGATAACAAAATGAGTGCGCTGGAAAGCGGCAAACCGGAAATGATCGTCACCGCCAACATTGGTTGCCAGACGCATCTGGCGAGCGCCGGTCGTACCTCTGTGCGTCACTGGATTGAAATTGTAGAACAAGCCCTTGAAAAGGAATAACAAAATGAAAACTAAAGTCATTCTTAGCCAGCAAATGGCGAGTGCAATTATTGCCGCAGGTCAGGAAGAGGCGCAGAAAAATAACTGGTCTGTTTCCATTGCTGTTGCCGATGACGGCGGTCATCTGCTGGCGTTAAGTCGCATGGACGATTGCGCGCCGATTGCGGCTTACATCTCCCAGGAGAAAGCGCGTACCGCCGCGCTGGGGCGTCGTGAAACTAAGGGCTATGAAGAGATGGTGAACAACGGACGTACCGCGTTCGTGACTGCGCCGTTACTGACGTCGCTGGAAGGTGGCGTACCGGTTGTTGTGGATGGGCAAATTATTGGTGCCGTGGGCGTTTCTGGTTTAACCGGAGCACAGGATGCGCAGGTCGCGAAAGCGGCAGCAGCGGTGTTGGCGAAATAAGCGAAAACGAGGAGATAAACAATGAGTCAAACCATAACCCAGGGCCGTTTACGCATTGACGCCAATTTTAAACGTTTTGTGGATGAAGAAGTTTTGCCTGGCGTGGAACTGGATGCTGCCGCGTTCTGGCACAATGTTGATGAGATCGTTCACGATCTGGCGCCAGAGAATCGTCAGTTGCTGGCAGAGCGCGATCGCATTCAGGCGGCGCTTGATGAGTGGCATCGCAGCAATCCGGGGCCGGTAAAAGATAAAGCGGCCTATAAATCTTTCCTGCGTGAACTGGGCTACCTGGTGCCACAGCCTGACCACGTTACGGTGGAAACCACGGGCATCGACAGCGAAATCACCAGTCAGGCGGGGCCACAGCTGGTGGTTCCGGCGATGAACGCCCGCTACGCGCTGAACGCGGCGAACGCTCGCTGGGGCTCACTGTACGATGCGTTATACGGCAGCGACATCATCCCGCAGGAAGGGGCGATGGTCAGCGGCTACGATCCGCAGCGTGGTGAGCAGGTTATCGCCTGGGTTCGGCGTTTCCTCGATGAATCACTACCGCTGGAAAATGGCAGCTATCAGGATGTGGTGGCGTTTAAGGTGGTCGATAAACAATTACGCATCCAGTTGAAAAATGGTAAAGAAACCACGTTACGTACTCCAGCACAGTTTGTCGGTTACCGTGGCGATACTGCTGCGCCGACCTGCATTTTGCTGAAAAATAACGGCCTGCATATTGAGCTACAAATCGATGCCAACGGGCGGATTGGCAAAGACGATTCGGCGCACATCAACGATGTTATCGTCGAAGCGGCCATCAGTACCATTCTCGACTGCGAAGATTCGGTTGCGGCGGTTGATGCGGAAGATAAAATCCTGCTGTACCGCAACCTGCTGGGCCTGATGCAGGGGACTCTGCAAGAGAAAATGGAGAAGAACGGTCGGCAAATCGTGCGTAAACTGAATGACGATCGTCAGTACACTGCCGCCGATGGATCTGAAATTTCTCTGCACGGACGCTCGTTGCTGTTTATCCGCAACGTGGGTCATTTGATGACCATTCCTGTGATTTGGGACAGCGAAGGCAATGAAATCCCGGAAGGCATTCTTGATGGTGTCATGACTGGCGCGATTGCCCTCTATGATTTAAAAGTGCAGAAAAACTCGCGCACTGGCAGCGTCTATATTGTGAAACCGAAAATGCACGGTCCGCAGGAAGTGGCGTTCGCCAACAAACTGTTTTCCCGCGTTGAGACAATGCTCGGTATGGCACCGAATACCCTGAAAATGGGCATTATGGATGAAGAACGCCGGACCTCGCTGAACTTGCGTAGCTGTATCGCTCAGGCGCGCAACCGCGTGGCGTTCATCAATACCGGTTTCCTCGACCGTACCGGCGATGAAATGCATTCGGTGATGGAAGCGGGCCCGATGCTGCGTAAAAACCAGATGAAATCGACGCCGTGGATCAAAGCCTACGAACGTAATAACGTGCTTTCCGGTCTGTTCTGTGGGCTACGTGGAAAAGCGCAAATCGGTAAAGGCATGTGGGCAATGCCGGACCTGATGGCAGACATGTACAGCCAGAAGGGCGACCAATTGCGTGCCGGGGCAAACACGGCCTGGGTTCCGTCGCCAACTGCCGCTACGCTCCATGCGCTGCACTACCACCAAACCAACGTACAGAGCGTGCAAGCCAACATTGCCCAGACCGAGTTCAATGCTGAATTTGAACCGCTGCTGGACGATCTGCTGACGATTCCGGTGGCTGAAAACGCTAACTGGCCATTGGAAGAGATCCAACAAGAGCTGGATAACAACGTGCAGGGGATTCTGGGGTACGTGGTGCGTTGGGTGGAGCAGGGCATTGGTTGTTCAAAAGTGCCGGATATTCACAACGTGGCGTTGATGGAAGACCGCGCAACGCTGCGTATTTCCAGCCAGCATATCGCCAACTGGTTACGTCACGGTATTCTGACCAAAGATCAGGTGCAGGCGTCGCTGGAGAATATGGCGAAAGTGGTTGATCAGCAAAACGCTGGCGATCCGGCTTATCGTCCAATGGTGGAGAATTTCGCTAACTCGTGTGCTTTTAAAGCTGCCTGCGATTTGATCTTCCTCGGCGTGAAACAGCCAAACGGCTATACCGAACCGTTATTACACGCATGGCGTTTACGCGAAAAAGAAAATCATTAATAGCGTCAAAAAAAGCCCCGGCAAGATTTATTGTCGGGGCTATGATAGTAACTGCGGTAGTACATTTATCCCGGAAATAACCGGAGCGATTATCAGGGGTTAACAATATTAAATACCCGTAGCGCATCACTAGCGGGATTAAAACAACAATATGGACATCTTAACGATACTCTGCGCCTGCGTGTGCGGAACAGAAACCCTTACCCGATATACTTGTTATGCCAGAGGTAGCAATTGCGTTAGCGGCGTACTGTTGCTGTAAAGTATAACGCCTATATTTTACAGTTCAGTCCTCTTTTGCTTATTACAACCTTAAGTATATCAAGCATATAAAGATAATAAGAGACTGAACAATATGGTTACCTGGACCCAAATGTATATGCCGATGGGAGGACTGGGGCTATCCGCTCTGGTCGCCCTGATCCCAATAATATTCTTCTTCGTTGCACTCGCGGTATTACGTCTGAAAGGACATGTCGCCGGAGCAATAACCCTTATATTATCTATTCTGATTGCGATATTCGCCTTTAAAATGCCGATTGATATGGCATTTGCTGCTGCGGGCTATGGCTTTATTTATGGTTTATGGCCTATTGCGTGGATTATTGTCGCGGCGGTATTCCTGTATAAATTAACCGTTGCCAGCGGCCAGTTCGATATTATCCGCAGCTCGGTTATCTCCATCACCGACGATCAGCGTTTGCAGGTGTTACTGATTGGTTTCTCCTTTGGTGCGCTGCTGGAAGGGGCGGCTGGCTTTGGCGCACCGGTGGCGATTACCGGTGCTCTACTGGTGGGCCTGGGCTTCAAACCGCTATACGCGGCGGGGCTGTGTCTGATTGCCAACACTGCGCCGGTGGCGTTTGGTGCGTTGGGTGTGCCAATTCTGGTCGCCGGTCAGGTAACGGGAATCGATCCGTTCGACATTGGCGCAATGGCGGGACGTCAGTTACCGTTCCTGTCGGTTCTTGTGCCGTTCTGGCTGGTAGCAATGATGGACGGCTGGAAAGGGGTGAAAGAGACGTGGCCAGCGGCGCTGGTTGCAGGGGGAAGCTTCGCTGTCACTCAGTTCTTTACCTCTAACTATATTGGTCCGGAACTGCCGGATATTACTTCGGCGCTGGTGAGTATCGTCTCACTTTCTTTATTTCTTAAAGTGTGGCGGCCAAAAAATACCGAAACGGCAATCAGTATGGGACAATCCGCAGGTGCGATGGTGGTGAATAAACCGTCTTCTGGCGGTCCCGTGCCTTCAGAATATCGTCTGGGGCAAATCATTCGTGCGTGGTCACCGTTTTTAATCTTAACGGTGTTGGTCACCATCTGGACCATGAAGCCGTTTAAAGCGTTATTTGCTCCGGGCGGCGCGTTTTATTCACTGGTGATTAATTTCCAGATCCCTCATTTGCATCAACAAGTCTTGAAAGCGGCCCCCATTGTCGCCCAGCCGACGCCAATGGACGCGGTGTTTAAATTCGACCCCCTCTCTGCTGGTGGCACCGCTATTTTTATTGCGGCGATTATCTCGATCTTCATCCTCGGCGTGGGGATCAAGAAAGGTATTGGCGTCTTTGCCGAAACGCTAATTAGTCTGAAGTGGCCGATATTGTCGATTGGCATGGTGCTGGCATTTGCCTTCGTGACCAACTATTCCGGCATGTCCACCACGTTGGCGCTGGTACTGGCTGGTACAGGCGTGATGTTCCCGTTCTTCTCACCGTTCCTCGGCTGGCTGGGCGTATTCCTTACCGGCTCTGACACTTCTTCAAACGCCCTGTTTGGTTCACTGCAATCGACCACGGCGCAGCAAATCAACGTCTCTGACACCCTGCTGGTGGCAGCAAACACCAGCGGCGGCGTAACTGGCAAGATGATCTCCCCGCAATCTATCGCCGTGGCCTGCGCCGCGACGGGCATGGTGGGGCGAGAATCTGAACTGTTCCGCTACACCGTGAAGCACAGTCTGATTTTTGCCAGCGTTATCGGCATTATCACGCTGTTGCAGGCGTATGTGTTTACCGGGATGTTAGTTTCGTAAGTCAATAAAGCCGGATGATCGTTAATATCATCCGGCTTCGTTTACATTATTCTGTCTTATTAATGAAAAATTATTTCCTGCTTTATTATCCATGCGGCAATAATGTTTTGCGTTCAGATAACATGCTAAATAATTAAGAGCGTGAGAACATCTATTTTTTATCACGCAAAACAAGTCTGTATTAATTATGTTCGCTTGATGAGCAAACTCCGTTCTATCTGTTGCTTTTGCAATCTTAATCGTTAAAACTACCAACAAATTTATATAGTTACGTTGTGAATGGTTGTTAATTTTTTGTTTATTGAAATTTCGTAAAAATAACCATCCAGACATCGAATAGGGGTTATTATTATAAATTTTACCTGTTTTTCTATCAATGATGCCGTTTTCTTAAGAATGGAGGAAGTTATTAAAGAAGATAAAGCATAAAACTATTTCCTCGGTTACGAATCTTTTAACTTTGTTTTGTCACTTGCGTTATTAATGAATAAGAAATTTAAATATAAGAAATCGCTTTTAGCGGCTATTTTAAGCGCAACCCTGTTAGCCGGTTGTGATGGTGGTGGTTCAGGATCGTCCTCCGATACGCCGTCTGTAGATTCTGGATCAGGGACTTTGCCGGAAGTGAAACCCGATCCAACACCAACCCCGGAGCCGACACCTGAGCCGACGCCGGACCCAGAACCTACGCCGGATCCAACACCTGATCCTGAGCCGACACCAGAACCGGAGCCAGAACCTGTTCCTACGAAAACGGGTTATCTGACCCTGGGCGGAAGCCAGCGGGTAACTGGTGCTACCTGTAATGGTGAATCCAGCGATGGCTTTACCTTTACGCCAGGCAATACCGTGAGTTGTGTGGTGGGCAGTACGACCATTGCAACATTCAACACCCAGTCAGAAGCTGCGCGTAGCCTGCGTGCGGTTGACAAAGTGTCGTTTAGCCTGGAGGACGCGCAGGAGCTGGCGAATTCTGAAAATAAGAAAACCAACGCCATCTCTCTGGTGACGTCCAGCGACAGTTGCCCCGCAGATGCAGAACAGCTTTGTCTTACTTTCTCGTCAGTGGTTGATCGCGCGCGATTTGAAAAACTGTATAAGCAAATTGATCTGGCAACAGACAATTTCAGCAAGCTGGTCAATGAAGAGGTGGAAAACAATGCTGCGACTGATAAAGCGCCGTCCACCCATACCTCAACGGTAGTGCCAGTCACGACTGAGGGAACAAAACCGGATCTGAACGCGTCCTTCGTGTCGGCTAACGCGGAACAGTTTTATCAGTATCAACCCACTGAAATCATTCTTTCCGAAGGCCAACTGGTGGATAGCCTGGGGAACGGTGTTGCTGGCGTTGACTACTACACCAATTCAGGCCGTGGCGTAACTGACGAAAACGGTAAATTCTCCTTTAGCTGGGGCGAAACCATCTCCTTTGGTATCGATACCTTTGAACTGGGCTCAGTACGTGGCAATAAGTCGACCATTGCGCTGACTGAATTGGGTGATGAAGTTCGCGGGGCAAATATCGATCAGCTCATTCATCGTTATTCGACGACTGGTCAAAATAATACCCGTGTTGTTCCGGACGATGTACGCAAGGTCTTTGCCGAATATCCCAACGTGATCAACGAGATAATCAATCTTTCGTTATCCAACGGTGCGACGCTGGATGAAGGCGATCAAAACGTTGTGCTGCCTAACGAATTTATCGAGCAGTTTAAGACGGGTCAGGCCAAAGAGATCGATACCGCGATTTGTGCGAAAACCAACGGTTGCAACGAGGCTCGCTGGTTCTCGCTGACAACGCGCAATGTTAATGACGGCCAGATTCAGGGCGTTATTAACAAGCTGTGGGGCGTGGATACGAACTATCAGTCTGTCAGCAAGTTCCACGTCTTCCATGACTCTACCAACTTCTATGGCAGCACCGGTAACGCGCGCGGTCAGGCGGTGGTAAATATCTCCAACGCGGCATTCCCGATTCTGATGGCGCGTAATGATAAAAACTACTGGCTGGCCTTCGGTGAAAAACGCGCCTGGGATAAAAATGAGCTGGCGTACATTACGGAAGCGCCTTCCATTGTGCAGCCAGAGAACGTTACGCGCGATACCGCGACCTTCAACCTGCCGTTTATTTCGCTGGGGCAAGTCGGCGACGGCAAACTGATGGTTATCGGTAACCCGCACTACAACAGCATTTTGCGTTGCCCTAATGGTTACAGTTGGGGCGGTGGTGTTAATAGTAAAGGTGAGTGTACGCTCAGCGGTGATTCTGATGACATGAAGCACTTTATGCAGAACGTACTGCGCTACTTGTCAAATGACATCTGGCAGCCAAATACCAAGAGCATCATGACTGTCGGCACCAACCTGGAGAACGTTTATTTCAAAAAAGCGGGCCAGGTATTGGGAAATAGTGCACCATTTGCTTTCCATGAGGATTTCACTGGTATCACGGTTAAACAGTTGACCAGCTATGGCGATCTGAATCCGGAAGAGATTCCGTTGCTGATCCTCAACGGCTTTGAATATGTGACTCAGTGGTCTGGCGATCCCTATGCTGTGCCTCTGCGTGCAGATACCAGCAAACCGAAGCTGACCCAGCAGGATGTGACCGATCTGATCGCCTATCTGAACAAAGGTGGCTCGGTGCTGATCATGGAAAACGTGATGAGCAATCTTAAGGAAGAGAGCGCGTCCAGTTTTGTGCGTCTGCTGGATGCCGCGGGTCTGTCAATGGCTCTGAACAAATCGGTGGTGAACAACGATCCGCAAGGGTATCCGGATCGCGTTCGTCAGCGTCGAGCGACTGGCATTTGGGTTTATGAACGTTATCCGCTGGTAGAAGGTGAACTGCCGTACACCATTGATGAAAAAACGAAAGAAGTTATCTGGAAATATCAGATTGATAACAAACCAGATAAGAAACCGAAACTGGAAGTTGCCAGCTGGCAAGAAGAGGTTGATGGTGAACAAGTAACTCAATACGCGTTTATTGATGTTGCTAAACATCCAACTGATGAGTCTCTGAAAGCCGCAAAAGATAAGATCTTTGCAGCGTTCCCGGGGCTGAAAGAGTGTAAGGATCCTGACTACCACTACGAGGTCAACTGTCTGGAATATCGTCCTGGCACGGGGGTTCCGGTTACTGGTGGCATGTATGTTCCACAGTATACGCAACTAAGCCTTAATGCCGACACTGCGAAAGCGATGGTGCAGGCGGCGGATTTAGGCACCAACATTCAGCGCCTGTATCAGCATGAGCTTTATTTCCGTACCAAAGGCAGTAAAGGTGAGCGTCTGAACAGTGTTGATCTGGAACGTCTGTACCAGAACATGTCGGTCTGGCTGTGGAACGATACGAAATATCGTTACGAAGAGGGCAAGGAAGATGAGCTGGGCTTTAAAACGTTCACCGAGTTCCTGAACTGCTACGCCAATGATGCCTATGCAGGCGGCACCAAGTGCTCCGCAGATCTGAAAAAATCGCTGGTCGATAACAACATGATCTACGGTGACGGTAGCAGCAAAGCGGGCATGATGAACCCAAGCTATCCGCTCAACTATATGGAAAAACCGCTGACGCGTCTGATGCTGGGCCGTTCCTGGTGGGATCTGAACATTAAGGTTGATGTGGAGAAGTACCCAGGATCCGTATCGGCAAAGGGTGAGAGCGTTACGGAAAACATCAGCCTGTACTCGAATCCGACCAAATGGTTTGCGGGTAACATGCAGTCAACCGGCCTGTGGGCACCGGCCCAGCAGGACGTCACCATTAAGTCTTCGGCGTCAGTCCCAGTGACTGTTACCGTGGCGCTGGCTGACGACCTGACCGGACGTGAGAAGCATGAAGTTGCGCTGAACCGTCCGCCAAGAGTGACTAAAACGTATACTCTGGAGGCTAACGGTGAAGTGACCTTCAAGGTGCCTTATGGTGGTCTGATTTATATCAAGGGCAATAGTTCTACCAATGAATCAGCCAGCTTCACCTTTACCGGTGTAGTAAAAGCGCCGTTCTATAAAGACGGCGAATGGAAAAACGATCTGGGCTCACCGGCGCCGCTGGGCGAGCTGGAGTCTGCGTCGTTCGTCTATACCACGCCGAAGAAGAACCTTGAGGCCAGCAATTTCACTGGTGGTGTAGCAGAATTCGCTAAAGATCTGGATACCTTTGCCAGCTCGATGAATGACTTCTACGGTCGCAATGAAACGAGCGGTAACCACCGGATGTTTACCTATGAAGCATTGACGGGGCATAAACACCGTTTCGTCAACGATGTGCAGATCTCCATCGGTGATGCGCACTCGGGTTATCCGGTAATGAACAGCAGCTTCTCGACGAACAGCACCACGCTGCCGACGACGCCGCTGAACGACTGGCTGATTTGGCACGAAGTCGGTCATAACGCTGCAGAAACACCGCTGAACGTACCGGGTGCAACTGAAGTGGCGAACAACGTGCTGGCGCTGTACATGCAGGATCGCTATCTCGGTAAGATGAACCGTGTCGCTGACGACATTACCGTCGCGCCGGAATATCTGGAGGAGAGCAACGGTCAGGCCTGGGCGCGCGGCGGTGCGGGGGACCGTCTGCTGATGTACGCACAGCTGAAAGAGTGGGCAGAGAAAAACTTTGATATCACGAAGTGGTATCCAGATGGCAAGCTGCCAGCGTTCTACAGCGAGCGTGAAGGGATGAAAGGCTGGAACCTGTTCCAGTTGATGCATCGTAAAGCACGCGGCGATGATGTTGGTAACAGCACCTTTGGTGGCAAGAATTACTGTGCTGAATCCAACGGTAACGCTGCCGACACGCTGATGCTGTGTGCCTCCTGGGTCGCCCAGACGGATCTTTCGGAGTTCTTTAAGAAATGGAATCCGGGTGCGAATGCTTACCAGCTACCGGGAGCGGCAGAGATGAGCTTCGAGGGCGGTGTGAGCCAGTCGGCTTACAACACGCTCGCGTCGCTCAAGCTGCCGAAACCGGAACAGGGGCCGGAAACCATGAACAAGGTTACCGAGCATAAGATGTCTGCCGAGTAAGCCTGTAGGCCGGATAAGGCGTTCACGCCGCATCCGGCATGAAATAAGGCGCATCGGGTTAACACATTTGCCCGATGCGCCATCTTATCGGGCCTGGAGGAAAGCCATATGGCATACACCTGCAGGCCCGCATCCGGCAAATTACAACAAATAACCTTTAACCATGCTTTTTGATGTTTTTCA
>OCMD01000195.1_pt1 | contig 14675 bp, 13 predicted proteins | sample 1496061 | NCBI WGS metagenome assembly OCMD01 (sample SAMN01760939, study PRJEB22395) | human gut metagenome | reverse complement strand
AGCTTGAGCGATATTTTTTTTGACGTGTATATCTAGCATCGCGGATACGCTTACACCCACGCCATACGATAGCGCCACTTTTACAGTCCAAAAGTGGCACTATTAGAGTGTAAAAGTGGCGCTATTGCATGATAAAAGTGGCACTATTGTAGTGTAAAAGTGGCGCTATTGCACCCTATTATGCTTGTTTCATTTCCCTTATTCATTGCACACTTCTTTCCCCTGTCAGTATAATCGTCTGTGCGTCAATACACTATCGTTGCACGCTCAAAACTCGAAAATTTCGCACCAAGGATTTCGTTGTGCGCTCAACTCATAGTATTGAGCGTTAGAAATGCAAATATTGTCTGGCAAACTAACCGATAAACTGCAATTTACAGCCTCCTAAGTTTGTCCCAAAGCCCACAGTCAACAAAAATCATGGCTTCTTGTCAGACAAACAAGTCATCCAGAGTAAGTGAAGCCGTGAAGATGTCTGAGTATTCATTTCTTACCAGTTCCGTACAGCCTATATAAGTCAAGTGGAATGTCAATGCAGGGAATTTCTTCTCCATTGTCTGCATGCGGGCACTCAGCACTTGTGCATACTGCTTAGTAAGCACGAAAGGCGATCTGTAGAACTTCATCTCGCATACATTCACCACGTCATCGGCACGCTCTATGAGAAGGTCTATCTGCATACCCTCCGTTTCTTCATCACCTTTCACCACCCAAGCAGATTGCTGTGAAGAAACGCCAGCAATATTAAGAGAATACTTAATTTGGGCAATATGTTGCAGGCACACCTCCTCAAAGGCTATGCCACGCCATGAGGCGACGTCGCTCTCCTTGAGATGTCGCTGCCAATAATCCTCCTGCCCTATCTTCTTCCCTTCCTTGAAATGAAGCCAGAACCAACAGAACGAGTCAATCAACTTATAGTGTTCTTCGCGCTTGGACATTCCGAACGGCACGTACTTCACAACGAAATCGCTACCAATCAGAGCCTTCAACATTTTAGAGAAGTCACCATTAGGGTTAAGTCCGGTCTTTTCGGCTATCTCCTTACGAGTGAATCCGGAATGCCGGGAGCCTAACAAGCGAACAATACGCATGCAGTCTTCAGCATTGTCGAAAACAGAATTGAAGAGTCGCTCAAACTCATCCCCCAACTTGGCATTACGAGCAAAGAACAGAGCATCAATGTTCTGCGCCAAACTGTATGAAGGATTGAAGAAATTCATGTAGAAAGGTATTCCGCCCATGATCATATAAGCCTGCGTGGTGTTATAACGAGACATCTTTATGCCACGGCTAAGATAAAAATCTTCGCATTCCTTCAATGTAAACGGCGACAGCTTGATTTCTCCAGTCAGGCGTCCGTACAGCCCACCCTTATTACTGATAAGATTATCGAGCATCCAAGAGGTAGCCGAACCGCAAACTATTAGCAACAGATTATGGCGCATGTTGCCCCAACCGTTCCAGAAAGCTTCCAATGCCGTAAGAAAACCGGAACGAGCAGTATCCATCCACGGCAATTCATCTATGAAAACCACTTGACGTGCTCCGTTGTCGCATGTTTCCAGGAAACGCTCAAGCAAGAAGAAAGCCTCCATCCATGACTTGGGTTGAGCTATGTCTTCCATGCCTTGGCGAAGAAGAGAGAAGTAGAAATTCTGTAATTGGTCTCTAAGGGTTATCTTACGGCGCCGGTCGTAAGGCGATAATCCGGTATGATGAAACACCATGTTGTCATGAAACACCTCATCTATCAGGAATGTCTTGCCGACACGACGACGACCATATACGGCAACAAACTCAGCCCTACCACTCTCGTAGTAACGCCTCAATTCAGCTATCTCCCTTTTTCTACCAATTATTTCACACATAATATTTATTGTTTGTTACATCGCAAATTTACAAGAATTTCAGAAGATAGCGAAGAAAAACAGCGCTTATTTCGCTACGAACGCTCAAAAAACGGTTTCGTAGCGGAATAAGCGGACGACATGCCGTCCGAATTAGGAATTTTGAGTTTTGAATTTTGAATTGTACGCCAAGGCGCATTATGAATTGTTCAGTTTTGAGTTGGCAGGTGTAAATCAAAACTGAACAACTAAATCCCGTCTTCTTGTCTTCATGTCTAAAAATCATGTCTGCATGTCTTCTTGTCTAAAAATCCCGTCTGCATGTCTTATTTTTTTATGCTTTTACACAATAATTATATTACATAGGCGTTATACATACGTGTTTAAACGCAAGATAATTATAATATTCGGGCTTACGCTTGTCTCGCTTTTGAGCCATGCGCAGTACGACGTGTCCTTCAGTCACTACTTCGACATGGAACCGTCGTTTAATGCTGCGTCCGTAGGTAAACAGCCCAAGCTGAACGTCTCGGCAGCCTATGCCATCGACCTTGCCGGATTCAAGCATAACCCGCAGACCATGTATGCGGGCGCCGACATGCCCTTCATATTCCTCAAGACCACGCACGGAGCCGGACTCCAGTTTATGAACGACAAGATAGGTCTGTTCACGCACCAGCGACTCGCCCTGCAGTACGCCGTCAAGATGAAGCTATTCGGCGGACAACTCTCCACCGGCGTCTCGGCAGGAATGCTCAGCGAGAGCTTTGACGGTTCGAAGCTCGACCTCGAGGACTCCAGCGACCCCGCATTCACCTCGTCAAAGGTGGACGGCAACGCGCTCGACCTCGCCGTCGGACTCTATTACACCCACCGCAACTGGTATGCCGGCATCTCCGCACAGCACATCAATTCGCCCCTCGTCCGTCTCGGCGAGACCAACGAGCTGAAGGTGGACGCCACCTATTATTTGACCGGCGGATGCAATATTAAGCTGAGAAGTCCGTTTCTTACAATAAAGCCGTCCTTCCTTGTGCGCACCGACGGAGTGGCATATCGCGGCGACATCACCACGCGCCTCGTCTATACGCATGAGAAGAAGATGATGTACGTGGGAGCAGGATATTCGCCCACCAACTCCGTGACGGTGCTCGTCGGAGGAAACGTACACGGCATCGTAATGGGATATTCCTACGAGATGTATACCTCCGCCATCAATCCCGGCAACGGCAGCCACGAACTCTTCATCGGCTACCAGATGGACCTCAACCTTCAGAAGAAGGGAAAGAATCTCCACAAGAGTGTACGCATACTATAAAAGACTGACAAACAGACAATAACACTAAGAAAGAAAATCAGATAAAACATAGATGAAAACAAGAAAAAGCATACTCCTACTTTGTGTCGTGGCATTCTCCATGATACTGACTGGCTGCTTCGGCAGCAAAGCCTCCTCGTCGGCAGGACGCGGCGGCGAAGTGGTCGGCGTGGGCGGACGTTCCTTCGCCGAGCCGGCTCCCTACGGCATGGTGAAGGTCGCAAGAGGCTACCTGCGTATGGGACTTGAGAAGCAGGACTCGCTCTGGGGAAAGCAGACGCCGGTGAAGGACGTCTCTGTGGACGGATTCTGGATGGACGAGACAGAGGTGACCAACTCAAAATACAAGCAGTTCGTGATGTGGGTGCGTGACAGCATCATCCGCACACGACTCGCTGACCCGCAGTATGGCGGCGACGAGACATACATGATAACAGAGGACAAGAACGGCGACCCCGTCACGCCGCACCTCAACTGGAAGAAGCCGCTGCCACGCAAGCCCAACGAGGACGAGCAGCGTGCCATCGAAAGCGTATATACACGCAACCCCATCACCGGCGAGAAGATGCTCGACTATCGTCAGCTCAACTATCGCTATGAGGTGTATGACTATACGGCTGCTGCCCTGCGCCGCAACCGCCTCAATCCCGAGGAGCGCAATCTCAACACCGACGTAACGGTAAATCCCGACGAGGTGGTGATGATTTCGAAGGACACGGCTTACATCGACGACGAGGGACGCATCGTACGCGAGACCGTCAACCGTCAGCTCTCCGGTCCGTGGGACTTCCTCAATACATATATAGTAAATGTATATCCTGATACGACGTGCTGGGTGAACGATTTCCAGAACGCCGAGAACGAAACATACCTGCGCAACTACTTCTCTAATCCCGCTTATAACGACTATCCCGTCGTGGGCGTGACATGGGAGCAGGCCAATGCCTTCTGTGCATGGCGCACCGACTACCTGCTCAAGGGCCTTGGCCCTGAGGCACGCTTCGTACAGCGTTATCGTCTGCCGACTGAGGCAGAATGGGAGTATGCTGCACGCGGAAAGGGCGGCAACGAGTTTCCGTGGGAGGACAAGAGCGTGAAGAGCGGCGATGGATGCTTCTTCGCCAACTTCAAGCCCGACCGAGGCAACTACACCAAGGACGGCAACCTCATCACGTCGAAGGTTGGCATATATAACGCCAACTCTAACGGACTCTTCGATATGGCTGGCAACGTGGCAGAGTGGACCAGTACCGTATTCACCGAAGCCGGAGTGGAGGCGATGAACGACCTCAACCCGACGCTCTCCTATAACGCAGCCAAGGAAGACCCCTATCGTCTGAAGAAGAAGAGCGTGCGCGGAGGATCGTGGAAAGACCCCGAGTCGTTCATCCGTGCGGCATGGCGAACATGGGAATATCAGAACCAGCCCCGCTGCTACATCGGCTTCCGCTGCGTACGCAGTCTTGCCAGCACGTCCAGCGTGAAGGGAAAGGGCAAGAGCAAGAAGAAGTAAAAATCCTAAATAAACTCTAAACACCAAAGATCATGACAGTATATAGCAAATTCAACATAGTCTACCATCTCCAGAAATGGATGGACAGTGTCCCCGGACAGACCTTCCTCAACTATGCGTATAGCTGGGGCGCCTCTGTCGTTATCCTCGGTACGCTCTTCAAGCTGACTCACCTTCCGGGAGCCAACATCATGCTTTTCGCAGGTATGGGCACTGAGGTGTTTGTGTTCTTCCTTTCAGCCTTCGACCGTCCCTTCGACAAGACGCAGGACGGCAAGGAACTGCCCACTCATATCGACGACGAGGAGATAGACAATGAAGAGGCAGAAGTGGAGGCAGCTTACGAGGCTGGCAGAAACGGAGAGTCGCCCGCTGAGGCAGCAGCTCACGTGGGTGCAGCCGTAGGTGGTGGCGGAACCATCATCATCGGTGGAGCCGTGTCATCTGGCGAGGCCGTGCAGGGAGCTGCAGCAGGTCAGAACGCAGCTGCAGCCGTGCAGGGCGGAGTGTTTCATGGTGGCGTAGCCGGAGCTGGCGTAGCTGCCGGTTCGGACGCAGCAGCCGTGAACGTGGCAGCCGCAGCAGCCGACTTTGCAGCCAACCGTGAGGTGGCTGTGCAGTTGGCAGACGCCCAGGCAAGCTATTTGGAGCAGCTCAAGAATCTCACCGAAACCCTTCAGAAGGTATCGGAGCAGAGCGTCCGCCTTACACGAGACAGCGAAGAGATGGAGAATCTCAACCGCACGCTTACCGGCATCTGCAAGGTTTACGAGATGCAGCTTAAGGGAGCCAGCCAACAGATTGGCACCATCGACCAGATTAACGAGCAGAGCCGCCACATGGCACAGCAGATTGAACAGCTCAACTCTATATACGCCCGCATGATTGAAGCCATGACTGTGAACATGAACCTCAATCAGAAGTAAAGAAAAAGGAGCAGACAAAGAATATGGCAATAAAGAAGAGAACCATATCACCCCGCCAGAAGATGATCAACCTCATGTACGTGGTGCTCATGGCTATGCTGGCGTTGAACATCTCGTCAGAGGTGCTCAACGGATTCTCCATTGTGGAGGAAAGCCTCAACCGCACCACTGCAAACTCTTCCAAGGAGAACGAGGTGCTCTATGGCAACTTCGCGGAGCAGATGAAGGCCAACCCGCAGAAGGTGAAGGAGTGGTTTGAGAAGGCCACGGCGGTGAAGCGCATGAGTGATTCGCTCTACAACTTCGCGCAGAGCCTCAAGGAACAGATAGTCATTGAGGCGGACGGCAAGGACGGCAACATCTACGACATAAAGAACAAGGACAACCTTGAGGCGGCAAGCCACGTGATGCTCGCTCCCGGAACAGGTCAGGGCAAGCGTCTTTACAACGCCATCAACTCTTTCCGTCAGCGCATCCTAAGCATGGTGACTGACCCGCATCAGCGCTCCATCATAGAGAGCAACCTTACCACCAAGCTGCCAAAGAACGCTCATACGATGGGCAAGAACTGGCAGGAATACATGTTTGAGGACATGCCGGTGGCTGGTGCCGTGACGCTTCTCTCAAAGCTTCAGAGCGACGTGCGCTACGCTGAAGGCGAAGTGCTCCACACTCTTGTTGCCAACATCGACATGAAGGACATCCGCGTCAACAAGCTCAGCGCCTTCGTCATCCCCGAATCGAAGACCGTCATCAGCGGCGACCAGTTCTCGGCACAGATTGTCATGGCAGCTGTAGACACCACACAGCAGCCCGAAATCTACGTCGGCGGACAGCGCATCAGCAACGGACTCTATCGCTTCACGGCTGGAGCGGTGGGCGAGCATTCCTTCGGAGGATACATCACCATGCGTGACGGCAGCGGCAATGTCATCCGTCGCGACTTCACACAGAAATACACCGTAGTGGCACCGAGCGCTACTGTTTCGGCAGACCTCATGAACGTGCTCTACGCAGGATATGACAACCCCATCAGCGTCAGCATTCCGGGCGTGCCTCTCAGCGCCGTATCGGCTTCAATGTCGGGCGGTTCGTTCCGCAGCATCGGCATGGGACGCTACATAGCACGACCTTCAGCCGTGGGCAGCGACGTCACCATCAGCGTGGCAAGCAATGATAACGGCAAGTCACGCCAGATGGGCAAGTTCACGTTCCACGTACGCAAGTTGCCCGATCCGGCTGCTTACCTCAGCATCGGCACCGACCGCTTCCGTGGCGGCGGACTGGCAAAGGCTTCGCTCATGGGTGCTCACGGCATCAAGGCAGCCATCGACGATGGCATCCTTGACATCGAATTCAAGGTAACCAGTTTCGAGACCGTATTCTTCGACAATATGGGTAACGCCGTTCCGATGGCGTCAGCAGGAGCTTCCTTCTCAGAGCGTCAGCGCGACACCTTCCGCAAGCTCTCACGTGGCAAGCGCTTCTACATCTCGCGCATCACGGCAGTGGGCCCCGACGGCATCGCAAGAAAGCTGAACGGATCGATGGAAGTGATAGTCAAGTAAGGACATTACGAGCCTGTGACAATAAAGCAAACATATAAAATACAGCACAACCAAATACTGAAAAATGAAGAAAGTAATAATGATACTGCTTGCAGCCTTCTTCGCTTCGGAGATGGCGACAGCCCAGCCGGCGGCACGCCGTCGTGAGCAGGCACAGCAGAAGCAGCAGAGCGACCAGGGTCTGAGCGTACGCGCCCAGATTTCCTTCCCCACGCAGAAAGCGATGGACGAGGACGTGACGTGGCGCCGCGATATCTACCGTGAGATAAACCTCACCGAGGACGCCAACGCCGGACTCTACTATCCCGTGGAGCCGGTCGGCTCGCAGATGAACCTCTTCACCTACATCTTCAAGCTGGTGATGCGCCGCGCCATTACGGCTTATGAGTATCGTCTGGACGGCAACGAGGTGTTTGACGATGCCTCGAAGGTGAACCTCAAGTCGCTCCTCGACAACTATCACATCTTCTATGAGCGCACCGACCGTGGCATCCGCATCGACGACAGCGACATCCCGTCGCGCGAGGTGATGGCATACTATGTGAAGGAGTCGGCTTATTACGACGACCGCAACTCGGCTTTCCACACGAAGGTGTTGGCTCTGTGCCCCATTCTGAAGCGTGAGGACGACTTCGGAGACGCTGCCACAAGCTATCCGCTCTTCTGGGTGAAGTATGACGATCTGGCTCCGTTCCTCACCAAGCAGACCATCATGACCTCCAATCTCAACAATGCCGCCACTATGTCCATGGACGACTTCTTCACGAAGAACATGTACAAGGGCAAGATATACAAGACCACTAACATGCTGGGCAAGACGCTCGCACAGTATTGTCCCACGGATTCTGCCATGAAGAAGGAGCAGAAGCGCATCGAGGGCGAGCTGCAGGCGTTCGAACAGAACGTATGGGGCAAGCCCGAACCGAAGGACTCGCTTGACAGCATCGCAGCCGTTGACAAGAAGGCAGCCAAGGCATTGAAGAAGAAAAACCGCCGCGCCGGTGGAACCACCACTAAGAGAACAAAGGTGAAGAAGCAGCGTCCCGCATCATCGTCAGGTTCGGCACGTGTTACGGTCCGCAGACAAAGACATTAAAGCAAGGCGTAGGAGCTCGCAGCTCCTACATTTGCCATTAAGTTATATTTATTAACTAACAACAAAAAAGGTATGAAGAAATTATTTACAGCAGCTATCGTTGCCCTTTCGATGATGTTCGGCGCCAATAACGCTCAGGCGCAGGTGCAGTTCGGTATCAAGGGTGGTCTTAACGTAACAAGCATGAGCCTTGACAAGGACAAGCTCCTCGACACAGAGAACCAGGCAGGCTTCTTCATCGGTCCGACCGTGAAGTTCACTCTTCCCATCGTAGGACTCGGCATTGACGCTTCTGCTCTCTACGACCAGCGCGAGGCAAAGATCAAGGGCGACGGCGACGACAAAGACATCACTTCAGCAAGACTGAAGACCCAGGCCATCAACATTCCTATCAACTTACGCTATGGCGTAGGTCTCGGTAGCGTAGCCAACGTCTTCTTCTTCGCAGGTCCTCAGTTCGGCTTCAACGTAGGCGACAAGAACAAGTCAATCTTCCAGGACGCAGCAGAGTGGAAGCTCAAGTCTTCCAACTTCAGCGTCAACGTAGGTCTTGGCTTCACCGTTCTCAGCCACCTCCAGGTGTCTGCCAACTATAACATCGCTTGCGGCAAGACCGGCGACGTTACCGTTTCTGATGCAGCTGGCACAGCCCTCCAGGAGATGCTCGGCAACGGCGGCAAGGCCAATGCATGGCAGGTAGGCTTGGCTTATTACTTCTAAAGAGTTATTCACTCAACATAATAGCGGGGGCGTAAACCTCCGCTATTTTATTTTTATCATACAATTACTGTCCGCAAGTATAAATCCAAACCATTAAATTCCCGTCTATACCAATTTTATTAGTCCATATTAGTTCTTATATCATTATTTTAACGTACCTTTGTCAACGTAAAAGAATGGTATATATTTATGAGCAAGAAGGTTTATTTATTTGATTTCGACGGAACAGTTACTTCCGCCGACACATTACTCCGTTTCATACGATTTGCGTGTGGAACGTGGCGCTTTCTGCTCGGATTTTTTCTTCATTCCCCGATGATTATCGCGATGAAGCTAAAACTCTGTGATAACGGCAAGACTAAGCAGAAAGTCTTCTCGTGGTTCTTCCGCGGGATGAACATTGATGTCTTTGACAATCTCTGCAAGCGTTTTGCAACAGAAAACTTCAACTTAATGCGCCCTAAAGCCACCGACTTGCTCAACCGGCTCTTCCGCGACGGCGAGGATATCGTCATCGTCAGCGCCAGTTTGGTAAACTGGGTTAGCCCCTTCTTCACCCATATCCAGCGCGACAGCAAGTCTAACTTCCACGTTCTCGGTACTATTCCGGAGGTAAAGGACGGAGTGATAACCGGACGCTTCCTTACGTATAACTGCTACGGAGCAGAAAAGGTGCATTGCATACGCCGACTCTATCCCGACCGCGAGAACTATCATTTCATTGCCTTCGGTGACAGTAACGGCGACAAGCAGATGCTTGCCTTCGCAGACGAAAGCTACTATCGCATATTCTGATGCCCGCCAAACAAGGACAACCCCAAACCATCATACTTCCTCCGCATGACTCATAACGATATACTGACACCCCAGCAACGCGAACGCCTCGGCGAGGTGGTACGCTTTGGCTTAGTCGGTGTTGCAGCCACCCTTCTTCAATATGCCATCTATTGGGTGCTGCTCCACTGGCTCTCGCCAAGCGTGGCGTTGACAATAGGCTACATCATAAGCTTCTTCTTTAATTTCTGGGCGTCCACCCGCTTCACGTTCCGCGTGAAGGCATCGGCGAAGCGAGGCGCAGGATTCGCCCTCTCGCACGTCGTCAACTACGTGTTGCAGCTCACAACGCTCAACTTCTTTATCTGGGTCGGCGTCAACGAGAAGTGGGCACCCATCCCGATGTTCAGCATCTGCGTCCCCGTAAACTTCCTTCTCGTAAGGTTCTTCCTGAAGAGATAACGGCGTGAAGAATCGCCACCCCCTATTTTTATACCATCATTCACACCATCTTAATACACATGCCAGCAAACAATAAATTATCAGAAATATTCCGTTCGCTCTCCAGCGTCTTCCGTTCGCTCTTCCGCATAAAGCGTGAGGAACGATGTCTCGCGTCTTTCCTCCTCATAGTGTTCCTTGCTCTTGATGCTTTAGTGGTGTGCAAGTATTACGACGTGTTCACACCGCAGACCCGACATTACTGGCATCTCTTCATATCGAAGTTCCATATATCCGGCTTCGACCCCATCACGTACAGCGTGGTGTCTGACTGGACGGCAGGATATAACGTCTATCGCCATCCCTTGCTGGCGTTCTTCATGTATGTGCCATACCTTATCAATCAGGCACTGATGTGTATTACGGGCATCAACTGCGCCATATTCATCGTCTCCGCCATCCAGACATTCTGCGCTTTCTATGCCTCAATGTTCCTCTATCGCATCTTCCGCGAGATAGTCGGCGTCAGCCGAACCGACTCATCCCTGCTCACCATATTCTTCTTCGGCTTCTCCTTCGTGATGCTTTCGGCGATGGTGCCCGACCATTTCATCATCTCCATGATGCTCCTTCTGCTTGCCCTCTATGTTTCAGGCAAGCTGATACTGAAGCGACGCAGCCTCACCATCTGGCAGTCGGCGCTCTACTTCTTCCTTACCGCAGGCACATCGCTCAACAACGGACTGAAGATATATCTCTCAATGCTCTTTGTCAACGGCAAGCGAATCTTCCGCCCAAAATATCTTTTCTTCGCCATTCTCCTTCCTGCCGCACTCACCTGGGGAGCGGCACGCATGAGTTATGACCACATCGTCTGGCCCCGCGACGTGGCTGCAAAGGCTGCACGAGCCAAGGCGAAGGCTGCGAAGCAGAAGAAGCAGGAGGAGGAAAAGCTCCGCAAGCAGCATGACGACTCGGTGCGCATAGCCTCTTTCACAGCTTATCAGCTCGACTCGCTCTCTGCCGACTCTGCCCGACGCGACTCCATAGCAAAGGCTAAGCCGAAGCCGGTACGCCGCCGCAAGAACGGCAAACCCATCAGCAACGGCGAGTTCCTCAGCTGGACGGACGTCACTACGTCGCGTACAGAATCGGTGGTGGAGAACCTTTTCGGCGAAGGAATACAGCTGCATGAAGACCATCTGCTTGGCGACGTGCTCAAGTCGCGACCGATGATAGTGAACTATCGTCACGCCTTCAACTACATCATCGAAGCCGTCATCGTCCTTCTCTTCATCGCTGGCATCTGGTGCGGACGCCGCTCAAGGTTTATGTGGCTGGCAATGTCTTACTTCGCCCTTGACATGGCGCTGCACGTAGGACTCGGATTCGGCATCAACGAGGTGTACATAATGTCCGCACACTGGATATACGTAATGCCGATAACCATGGCTTTCCTTATGAAGGCAATGGCAGGACGCCGCCGTCAGGCACTCGCGCTCAAGACCCTCGTGGCTCTGCTTGCGGCATATCTGTGGATATGGAACGTCAGTCTCATCGTCCGCTATCTCTATTTCACCTGATAAATCCATCTATACATTATGTTAGGACTACGTAAAGAGGAGCGGCCACTCGCCATAACAGCCGCCGTCGTCTTCACCATACTGAACGGTCTGCTCATCTATTGTCATTTCGACTCGTTCACACGCGGTGCACGTGTAGGGTTCTGGTCAGTCTTTTACAACCATCTCTGCATGTCGGGCTATGACGTCTTCTCGCTGATATTCATATCGTGCATGAGGCTTCACTGGAACGCTCTGCGCCATCCGCTCTTCGTGGCTGTGCTCCTGCCGCTATACTGGATAAACCATTGGCTGATGCCGCAGACGGAATTCAACTTCGCCGTCTTCCTCATGGCGGCGCTTCTCATAGCCGCAGACGTTTGGGGAGCCGTACTGCTACATCGCATCCTGCGCGACATCGTAGGGGTGAAGCTCGGCGATGCCACTCTGCTCACAGCCCTCTTCTACGGCTTCGCCCATGTGATGACGGCAGCCATCGTGCCTGACCATTTCGCACTTTCGCTGCCCCTGCTGCTCCTCGCCCTCCTCATGACGGGCCGTCACCTGCAGCGCGGCACCCGCTTCACATGGCTGCAGCAGGCTCTGCTGTTCTTCCTAACAGCCGGCGTGACGCTCACCAACGGCGTGAAGATAGCTCTGGCGGCATGGATGGTGAACGGAAAGAAGGTCTTTTCGTGGAAGAGCATCCTCTCCTTCGTGGTGCCCACACTGTTGCTCGGCGCCGTCTTCGTCTGGCAGCAGGAGGCAATCATCAAGCCGCAGGAGCAACGCATCAAGCACATTGAGGCTGCCGTGGCAAAGAAAGACCCTGCCCGCATAGAACGACTGAAGACGCATGACGCCTTCGTCAAGAAGCAGAACGGCGAGGCGCTTACCAAGGACGTGCCGCTGCTGGAATGGAGTGACATGACCACATCGCGCATACGATCCGTCGTGGACAACCTTTTCGGCGAGTCATTGCAGTTACATAAGGACCATCTCATGGAGGACGTACAGCAGACGCGCCCCGTCTTCGTCAGCTACGGGTCGACGATAAGCTACGTAGTGGAGGCATTGCTCGTGCTGCTCCTCATAGCAGGAGCCTGGGTGGCACGCCGCCAGCGCTTCTTCCTCATCGTCGCCACGTGGTTCGGTTTCGACATGCTTATGCACCTCGGCTTCGGCTTCGGCATCAACGAGGTATACATAATGACAGCCCATTGGGCATTCATCATCCCCATCGCCGCAGCTTACCTGCTCCGCCAACGTCAGGACGCATGGCTCCGCTTTGCCGTCGCCGCCCTCACAATATGGCTGTGGGCATACAACGGCACGGTGCTGGTGGAGTATCTTCTAACCATCTAAAACTATACTGACTTATGAGAATTTTCCATCTTATCACCCATTTCGATCTTGGTGGCGCCGAACGTGTGGCTGCCAACATCGCCATGTCGAAGACGCCCGACATGGAATATCATATTGTAGAGATAATGCGTGGTAAATCTCTTTACACCAATAAGTTCATAACCGAGATGAAGCAAGCCGGCGTTGTATGTCATCGCTCCTTAATGCCCGACGTCAATTTCCACTTCATCTTCCAGCGCATAGCCGCCATTCTCTTCCCCCTGCGCATGCTCTACATCATGCTGCGTTGGCATCCCGACGTCATCCACGTCCACACGGAGACGCCCGACATGTGTATTTACGCCTTTTCGCGCATCTTCCCATGTCTTCTTCGCCGCACACGCATCGTCCGCACCATCCACAACACTCGTCTGTGGAGCGGTCTGCCGTCCATCGCCTCGCTTATCGAACCCTACTATATTCGCCATAACGCCAACATCGGCATCTCCGATTCGGTATGCCAATCTTATAAGCAGCGCTTCGGAGCCGACGCGCTAATCATCCACAACGGCGTAAGCGTAGTGGACCAGCATGTCTATCCGCGCCTTGCAAGCGGCAAGCTGAACATCCTCTTCGCTGGACGCTTCGAGCCACAAAAGGGCATCCCCGTGCTCTGCGACGTCATCTGTGCGCTTGCCAACGACCCGCGTTATCATTTCCATATAGCCGGCGACGGTTCGATGATGCCGATGGTGGAGGAACGGTTGGGTGGACTTGCCAACACCTCCATCCTCAAGCCCATCTTCGGTCTATCCTCCTTCATGTCGTCCTTCGACTATCTCTTCATGCCTTCCGAGTTTGAGGGACTGAGCATGCTGTCGATGGAAGCCAGCATCAATCGTCTTCCCGTAGTGGCTAACCGCTGTCCAGGCTTGAGCGACACGCTTCCAGAAGACTGGCCCCTGATGGTGGACAACAACAGCCTCAACGCCTACCTCCATCTCTTCCGCAATGTCCTCCCCACAGCAGACCACAACGCATTAGCCGACAAAGCCGCAGACTTCGCCGAGCAGAATTTCTCAATTAGGAAAATGCAGGAGGAGTATGAGAAGGTTTATCTGCTGCGGTAGGCAGTTTTGAATTGATAGAATACACCAGTCTTCATGTCTTCTTGTCTAAAAACATGGCTTCCTGTCCGCCATGCAAATATCGTCCAAAGAGTAAAAACCTGTTACAAAATAAAAATTGATTATAGAGAATTCAAGAGCTGTTTTTATCGTATTTTGAAGCGTCTGACAAGCCTATACAATCCAATATAGCCTCTTTACCACCCTGACTGCGGCTGTTTTAGAGCACAACAGAGGCTGTATTGTATGACAATAGTGGATGTATTAGAGTGTAAAAGTGGCTCTATAGCAACATAAAGTGGCCTTTTAAGTCCTCTGATTTCGTCAGTTTTTTCTTGTTAGCGACATAATCCATTGTGTATTAACAAGATATCCGTTATTGCTCAAAACTCAAGAATTTCGCACCAAAGATTTTGTTGTGCGCTGAACGAGGAGT
>OCMD01000194.1_pt1 | contig 14705 bp, 5 predicted proteins | sample 1496061 | NCBI WGS metagenome assembly OCMD01 (sample SAMN01760939, study PRJEB22395) | human gut metagenome | reverse complement strand
CGCTCTTCCGATCTATGGGAGGCCTACGAAAACAGCCTCTGGATAGCTCGTGACAACATGGCATGCATGGCAGCAGCAGAGAATGCTGCCAAAGAGAAAGGTATGGCTGAAGGCAGAGCTGAAGGCAGAGCTGAAGGTATGGCTGAAGGCAGAGCCGAAGGCAGAGCTGAAGGCAGAGCTGAAGGCAGAGCTGAAGGTATGGCTGAAGGCAGAGCTGAAGGTATGGCTGAAGGTATGGCTAAAGGTATGGCAGAAGGCAAGACGAAAGCAATAATAGAAACAGCCAAGCGTCTCCTTAACATGGGGCTTGATATTGAACAAGTGGCACAAGGAACAGGCTTGAGTATAGAAGAAGTTAGAAAACTTCTATAAAACCTACTTTATTTTGTAAAGCACCTATATCTTAACGTTCTTTATAAAAATACATAAAAAACTTTCGCAAGTTCAGAGAATTCATTCTGTAACTAAACTTGCGAAAGTTCAATAAATGATTTTACTTCATATACAGTTTCAGCGTCGTAGTCTGGTTTCCCACTTCCACGTTTTGTGTTTCCATCACGCCATTACCATTCATAAACTTAATGGTATACACCTGATTCTTTTCCACCTTGAAAGTGAGCACATCATTCATATCCTGTGTTGCACCCGTACTACGACCACCATAAAGCTGCTTGTCGCCCTTGAATACGTCCAAGTTAGTGGCTACGCGGTCGCCTGAAGCCTCAGCATGATCCTTGTCCTTGAACACCATCACTCGCAAAGCTACATGGCTGCCATCATCAGGAACGGCAGACAACTGTGCTCTGTATAGGCTTGTATAACGGTCGGTTACGTTCTCGGCATGGACATAACGGATGTTCTCGTCCCAAACCAAAGGGAAGTAAGAGTCAGCCGGCTTGAAAGAAGCCGCATATATAGCCTTTCGCAAGTCCTCCTTGATAGCCTTACCGGCATCGGTAAGGAACCATGACTTATCCAGGTCTTCCGAAGGATAATACTCCGTAAAGCGCCACTTGCCGTCCACCCAGACTTCGTTCCAGTTATGGTTGCCACGGTCATCATGCCAAGCCGGAGTGCCTGCCACACGCGAAGGTATACCTACAGCACGGAACGCATCGGTTAGCAAAATGGAAAGACCTGAGCAAGAAGCCATGTGCTGACGCATAGATTCATAAGGAGCCTGGTCTGGCTTTTCGCGCTTCGTGTTGTAATCCACCATAAGTTCGTCACGTACGTTCTTGTTGACAGAATCGATGGCCTCGCGCATTGTCTTACAAGAAACCACATATTTACGGAAACGCTCATAGAAATCCTTACGCCAGTTTTCACGGTTTTCGTTCAGATTGACATAAGCCACCACATCGTTCAAGAATATATCATTGGGCACCTCTTTTGCCCAGGGAAACTCTGCCCTTGCCTTATAAGCATACGACACGTTCTCCAACAGAAAATCGGCGGTCAATGTCTTGGCATCTCTTTCCGGCATGTAGGAAATCAGGAAAGCCACACCCTCCTTCTGGTCGGCAGGAGCTTTCTTTAATGCCTTTTTCAATTCCTTTGCATTATCACCAGCTGTAACCATAGTCTGATTCAGCAACTCATGATACTCCTTTGGCACTCCGGCATACTTGCCTCCTGAACATGCGGACAAGCCCAAAGCCAAGAGCACAACAAAACTCTTAATTTTCATAGATTTTTTCTTAAGTATATTTGGATCAATTATTTGCTGTACAAAGTTACTGCAAAAAATCGGGGAAAGGGTAAAGAATAAATAAAAACAAAAGAGAATCAAGACAGAACACTAACAAAACAGCTCGTGCCGGACTTACTCGGCACGAGCTGTATGCATTTATTCGGGCAGTGCTGTCACTATCACTACTCGATTGAGACTGTTCTCCTCGTATGGCTGGGCGTTGCAGCCTATGCCCTGTGCGTCGATGCGTGACGGAGCGATGCCGTAACGCTCGATGAGGATGTTTCGTACGCTGTCGGTGCGGCGGATGGAGAGCATCAGATTGGTGCGCTCACCACCCGTAGCCTTGTCAGCATAACCGTCCAGACGAATGCGGGCTGAAGGATTCTGCTTGAGATAATTGACGATGTTCTCAAACACGATGTCCTGCTTCTTCGCCGGCTTGGCTGAGGCATAAGCAAAGCTGATGGAGGCGAGACGGAACGCATCCTGCTTCTTCACCACCGGTTTCTCCACGATGCGGTCCTTAAAGACGGGACGCTCCACTACCCTCTCCACCATATACACCGTGTCGACCACGGCTTCACGGCGGCGCTTATGGCAACGTTCCTTCTTGGCGCATGGCTTGGAAGCATTGAAGCGATAAGTGAGTCCGAGCGTTGCACCCAACGTCGGCTCATACTTCTTGCCCGTGATGCGACCGTCGAAATGGTCGGGCATGAGAGCCGAACCAATTTCAAGGTTGACATCCATGCACTTCAGCACACGGTACTTGGCAGTAACGGAGAAGTTGGCTGTCAGCGAGTTGGTGCCCGCCGTGCCGCGATAAGCGAAGCTACGGGCATAACCCAAACCCACAGCCGGAAGCACGTCAAACCTGCCCTGACTGCGGAAGAGCAGACGCGAGAGGCTCACCATGAAGTCGGCATGAGCGTTGACGTAACGCAGATAATGACGATAGGTGCCGTCAGGGCGGACCGTCACATTATCTATTACAGGGTCATTAGGACCATATACGGAACCGTCGGTCTGAGGGTCGCGCAGATAGAGTCCTTCCGATGTGGACATGCCGTTAAGCGAATACCCGCCGATCTGCAGGCGAAGGGCATAAGCGGGGGTTATCCACTTGCCCACGCCAATGGTGTATGACGGAGTGAGGCGCTTGCCGAAATCCAGCTTGCTGGCATCGCTCGAGAAGATTGTCTGCACGCCTCCACCCACATCCACAAACCATCCGTTCTGTGCTGATGCCGGGAGCAATGACATACAACCCAGCACCAAGCTTATTATCTTTTTCTTATTCATAATATACAGATAGGTGTTTTAAGCTTATTCAACAATGACGAAAGAAGGAACGCGAGGCTCGCCCGCTGTGCCATAGCTCTCGCCGTTGGCAAATGTGAAGGCTGAGACAGCCTGATAGAGGTACTTGTTGCGGCCTGAATAATACTTCAGCGTAACTGCTTCCTCTGCTCCCATGCTGCCGTTTATCTCCATGCGGAAGACATACTCGCCGTTCTCTGCCTGCTCCGCCTTTGCCATGCCGCGACACTCAGTGCCCACGAAAGCAGCCATCACGTCATCCGCCGTTGCCTGACGGACGATGTTCTGAGGCAATGCCACGCAAGCCGTCATCTTGAGAGGATGCTTGCCTTCGACAACGAGAGGTACGGTGAAGGGCTGCTCTGGAGAAGCCTCCACCTTGCCGTCGGCAAACAGGAGGCATGCAGGTGCCGTGAACACGTAGTTGTTGCGATGGCTGTAATAGCGGATGTCCACGGTCGCTGACTGTGAACTGACACCATTTATCACCATCTTGTATACGGGTCTGCCGTCCTGCTCGCCCACTACTTCGCCCATGCCGGCGCAGACATTGCCGATGAACGCCGCCAGCTTGTCGCCGCTCTTGTCGGCATAGCTGCCTGTAACGGCGTCAAGGGTGAGGTAAGCGGTCATGCTGCCTTGCGGCACGAAGGTGAGAGTCTGCGGTTGGTCCTCAGAACCAACCACCGAACCGCGCTTGCCGATAACGAAGGACTGTTCGGAAACGAACACCTGCTTCTTCTCCGCGCTGTAATAGCGATACGTCACCTGCTCGCCCTCTGCACGACCGAGGACGTCATACCAATATGTCATGTCAGCCTCGCTTGCCACGTGCTTGATGCCGCGGCACTCGTCGCCGACGAAAGCCTGAAGCTCATCGCCAGCGGCTACTGTGAACGGCAGCTGTGCCTTGTCCACCTTCACCCATGCCTTGGTTGGTACGGGGAAGGGACCGGACTGCTCAAAGTCGGGGAAAGCAGGATTCTCGGCTGTGCCGTAAATCTTGTCCACCTCATACTTTACGTCTGATGCCACAGAGACATAGACGCGCTTCGCAGCTGCACTGTAATAGCGGAACTCCACATCGCCGCTCTCGCTGGACGGTGCCTTGACATGAAGGAAGAAGAGGCGCACGCCGTCGTTCATCACCTTCTTAGCCACACCGCGACACTCGCCGCCAATGAAGGCTGCCATCATGTCGCCGTCGGCGGCAAGGGTTTCGAGGACGGGGCTGAGACGCACCACGGCGGTCATGCTCATCGGATAGACGCTCTTGTCAGGATCGGTCCACGACGGCACCGAGGCATTGCCAGTGAAGTCGGCTCTCCACCCCGGGGCGGAGGCAGGGGCGTTGTCCGCCACCTGCCACGCCGGGACTTCGCTGACGAAATCCTCTGCCACCACGCTCCACTGGGGAGCGGGTTGCTGGGGATAAGTCTTGTCGCCTTCCTCCGTGCATTGTGTCATAAGGAAACACAATGCGGCAATCAATGAATACTTTATATACTTCATATAGATTTTCTGTTAATATTACTTCTTGATAGCTTTCATAGAGTATACGTTACCATCTACAGAGATGCTAACGATATAAACTCCCGAAGGAACTGTGTTGCCGGCGTTCCATGTGATGTCCACGTTGCCGTTGTCATTGCAGTTGTCCCATGCTACGACTCGCTTACCGCTCATGTCGCTGACAAAGACGTCAGTCTGGGCGTTGCGGTCCACATTGGCACGGATCTTAAGCTGCGAGTGGAACGGAGACGGATAGACATAAAGGCCGCCTTCTGTGCCGAGGAAGCTGATGTGCATCGGCTCGTTGATGGTGCCGACATTGCTGTTGGCAGCATAGCTGATGACGCTCGGTGCCTTGGCGATGACGTCGCCGCCGCGTTCGATGGTCACGTCCACAGCCTCAGGCTTGTCGCCACCCACGGTGAGCATGAAGATGGTTCTGCCGTCGGGTAACTCAATAGCCTCAGCATAACCGCGAGGTTCGCCTGCTACGTAGCTTACGAGGCGGTCACCCTGCTGCAGACTTACGCCTTCCACCTCCACTACAGCCGTCATATTGGCTGAATACGGGAAGTAAGCGTTTGTGTCGTCAGCGTTCTTGGCAGCTGCCATCGCAGCCTTAGCCTTGCGTCCTACGGAAGTCTTCGACGGATACTGCAGCACGGCGTCGTCCTGCGACTGGCGCTGGAGCATATAGCCCTTGCCGTTCTCCATGTATGTAAGACTACCGATCCATCCCAGATTGCCGCTGTACATCGCCATCTGTGTCTGCGACTTCACGATGTCGCCCTCCTTAGCGTCGTAGCCGGCGAGAGCCTCCTTGAGCGTGAAGTTGTCCGAAGGCAGATAAGAGATGTAGTTCCAGCGCGGTGTGCCGTCCTCCTTTGCTCCACGGATGGTGAGCTTGTGCGATGTCGGGTCAACCACCGGTCCTGAGATATTCAGGTTCTGAGGTGCCGAACTGTGTACGAGATACATCTGGTCATTGTCAATGCCGGTGAGCTGTCCAACCCATCCATTGCGCTTTGTCCATGATGCGAAGCCGTACTGCTCGCTCTTCACCTGGTCGTCAGAGGTCCACTTGCCGTCGGCAAGAAGCTTGTTGAGGTCAGAGAGCTTGTCAGAAGCGATGTTTGTAGAAATCCACGTCCATCCCTCGTTCAGGCTGATGTTCTGCACTCGATAGTCCTTAGCTGTGAACAGCACTGGCTGTGACGGGCTGCCCACTACGGCGTTGTTCTCGAAGCTTATAGGCTTCTCGCTCTGTGCGATGTAAGTCTGTCCTGTGCTTGCGTCCCAGATGCGGAACTCAAGGTCGGAGTTGTTGACATCGTTAGAGTAGACCGTGAGCATGGCGTAATACATATCGTTCTGCTTGTAGTAGCGGTTATTGCAAACGCCTACGCACTTTCCGCCGCTGAACGCAGCGAGCATATCCTCGTCGTCGGAAGAGTATACCTTATTAATATACAGCTTGCCGAAGACAGACATATTATACTTGAAGTCAGCCGGATTGACCGTCCACTCAGGTTTCTCGCCTTCCACCTTAACGATGAGCTGCAGAGCCTCCACCACGTTGTTGTCGCCACGCAGATAGAGAGTCTCGTCGTACGTACCGATGTTCAGACTCGGGTCGATGGTAAGAACGATGTCGGCAGACGAAGTGGGGTCTATGGTGCCACTTGCGGGTTCTGCCTCCAGCCATGAAGGAAGGTTCTCGATGGTGAAGTGTTCTATAGAGCCACCCTTGTTGAGTGCCTTCACCTTGATTGTCTTCTCCTCGTTGAGCTTCTTCACTACGGTGAGAGCGTTGTCGCTCCACTTCAGCTGGTTGCGGTCGATGTATGCGCTCCATGTTATCGGCGAGAGAATCTCGTTGCCGTTCTTGTCGCGTACGCCGTCAACGGTGAACTTCACGATGGTCTTCTCGATGCGCTCGTAAGGTTCCTTCAGGTTGATGATGAGAGCGTCGTTGTTTACCACGAAGTCGTAGAGAAGCTTGCTCTCAGGTCCCTTTGCCTTGACAGGAGCAGAAGCCTTGGTCTCTACGTCGCCTCCAACAGCCACAGCGTCAGGCACCTTCTGTGTCGGGTCAGCCTGCTGCTTCTGGTCCATAAGAGAGAACTGGAGTTCCTTGACGCCCTGCCACTCGATGTATGTCTCGAACGGATAGTAAGCCAAGAGTCCCTTCTCAGTGCCGTCGAGTCGGTTGCTGTTGCCGTTCTCCACGAGCGTCTCGCTCTTATAGAGATTCCATACACGCACCTCGTCAATCTCGCCCTTGAAGAAGTTGTCGGCTGTCTCCTGCTGGAGGTTGTCCGCCGGTGTCCATACACGTGCGCCGAGATGGATGTAAGCCGCTGCTATGCCACCAAGGTCAGCTGCCTCGAAGTAAGTGTTGAGCTTGCCGTCCACATAGATCTGACCGCGTCCGCTTGTGCGGTTTACAGCCACTGCCACGTGGTGCCAGTCGTTGTCTGCGAAGCTGCCGTCACATGCCACACGCACTCCATTGTTATGGAATACCAGTCTGCCCTCCTCCAGATTGAGAGCGAAGAGATTGAGCGAACCGCCCATTTCCTCACCGTCGCCACGTCCGTTGGAGATGATGGTGGCTGTCTGCTGTGCCTCGTCAGCCTTAAACCATGTCTCGATGGTGTAGTCCATAGTGTTGTCTACGACACATGAACTGCCCGAAGAGAGCTTCAGATACTGGTCCTTACCGTTGAACGCTACTGCGCGTCCTTCGGGATTAGCCCATTCGCCGCCTCGCATCTCAAGGTTAGCGCCGTGTGCCTTGTCGGCAAGAACGCTGCCCTTAGCCTCCGACATCGGATAGTAAGCAATGAGATTGCTTTCGGCTCCGGAGAGCATTGTCAGCGAGTTTGTCTGCAGACGTGCCGGTGTCAGCACCTTGTCCCAGATGCGTGCGCCGTGCATCTTGCCTGCGAAGTGTCCGCTTCCGTCCACGCTGGCTCCGAACACGTAAGCGCCCTCGCCGTTATACTCGCCCACCTCAGCTGCGCTGATAAGCTGCTCGTAGTTATAGTAAGCCGACACGTTACCCTCATTGTTATATACGAGAGCCACGTGTGCCCATGTGCCCTGCTCATAGTCGAACGCCTTGTCGCTGACGATGGTCTTGTCAGCCACCTTCACCTTCAAGCGGTTGTCGCTCGTGGTGGCAAGTTCGATAGAGCTGTTGGCGTTGCCCTGGCTGAAGAGCACAGCGTCCTGAGGTTTGTCTGCAAGTGTCCACATCTCGATGGTGAGGTTCTTGCCGCTCCAGTTGCGCTGGAATTCAGACACGAGTTCGTCGTTCTGACCGTCGAGTCGTACGCTTACGCTATGGTCAGTCTGTGCTCCGTTGCGGATGCCCGTTACCGAGAAGTTGTTGTCGGTGAGCAGTCCGTCGGCTATCGGCTCGTTGAACGTGAGCATCACCTCGTCGTTAACGGTGAGCACGCCGTTCGCCGGCTGTGCGCTACCGAAGAGGCGCGGATTATACATATCCTTGATGCCGCTGTGTACGGCAGAATAGTTAAATACCTCCTCATTGTTGATCATGCTCGTACCCACGGTGCGCAGGTCGTAGCGCTGATCCTGCAGATCGTCAAGGAACCAGCGATACTTGATGGTGCCGGCGTCTGCCGCCTTTATCATCTCGGCGTTCATGCCGTTGGTCAGTGCCTGATCATAGAGAGTCTTGTCGTTATAGTAGCTCATGAGCGTAGTCCAGTCGTTGTCGCTACCCGACGACGGCTTATACTGAAGCATGATGCGATGGAAGTTGTCATAGTTGACATCAAATCCGTCAATCACTACGTCCATGTAATGCTTCTGCACGCCATTCACCTCTGCCGTTGGCAACTTGGTGTTGTACGTCCAGTTGTCGGTAGGCTTCTTCAGGTTCACGTCTGTGGCTGAAGGAGTGAAGTGTACGCTGAACGTCACGTCGTCATAGATGTCGCCCTGGAAGTCGGTGGAATCACACTGACACTGCGACTGAAGCATCAGTCGGAGATTGTCATAGTTCATCACCGAACCCTTGCGCACCTCGAGCGTCTTCGTAAGCGTTCCGCCTGCCGGCACGAGCAATGCTCTGCCGTTGCCGATCGGTGCGCCGTCGATGAGCAGCTGTGCTCCGTTAGGATTGCTGCTGTCGTCAATTACGAGGTTATACCAGTTGTCGTCCTGCGACTCCGAGTTGTTGCGCAGATAGAGCGTGAAGTAAGCCGACTTGCCTGAAGGAACATTCTCGATGAAGTCTTTCTCCACGGTTATCTCCGGCACCTCCATCTGAACGGTAGCCTCATTGATGACGTGCTGTCCCGGCTCGTAATACTTGGTCTTGTATTCTCCCTCGTAAGGACAAGACGTAGCGCCGCCACGAGTCTTGAAGATGAACGTTGAGAAGGTCTGTCCCTCCTCGTCCTTCATATCCTTGTACTTGATGTACTGGTCGCCATTCTTATATCCTGCCTCGCGGCATACGTCTACAGAGATATAGTCAGAGCCTTCCTCTGCAAGGAAATAACCCTTGCAATGGCGTGCCGTCTCCTCAGTAGAGAACTCGCCGCCGTGTTCGGTGGTAAGGCTCTCGTCTACAGTGAGCACCATACCGGTGCCATTGAGTGTCCATCCGAAGTTGTTGGTGAACTGAGCGCCAATCAAGATAGAGAAGCGTTGAGTCTCCGAACGTCCAACCTCATACTCCTCAGAGTATTCGTAAGAAGCACCGCCCTGGAACGAATGGTTCTGCATGAGTTCTGCCTTCACCTTCTGTTCCTCGTTATTGCGAAGCTGCATCTTCCAGTTGTCAATCGACTGATTGAGGAACATGATAGTATCCTCCTTCAACGGCTGTCCTGCAGGAGCGTAAATCTTGTAACTCGGTCCGTCGAGCGGGTCGTTGGCATTGGCACCCTTAAACACCTTGTCGTTGTTGCTCTTGCCGAAGTTAGGATCGTCAGCAGCCAACTTCGAAACGTATACAGGGAGTTTGGTGTTGTTAGCCATAGCCTGGAAGTCTACACCTTCAGCCTGCTGATGCAGCAACTTGTTGCGTACATCCTCAAGTTTAGGCAACAGCACCTGCTCTATGTGTACCTGCGGATAGGTGAACATAGTGCCATACTTCTGCGAAAGTCCCAGACCAGTAGTCTTCACAAGCAGATATTCACTGTTTTCGGGAGTAACATCGCCGAACAGTTCGTACTCAGAAGGATTGGCCTGATACATCTCACGTGTAGTAACAGCGATGTTTTCGGTCTTGCCCACGCCGATATTAGTAGAATAGCCTACGAAGAGGTCGCCGTCGCTTCCCACATACTGCGGGTCGCTACTTGTCTCGAAGCGTGTGGTAGTGGTCATCGTCTTAGTGTCAGAGTCAGTACCACCGATTGTCTCACTGTGAGAAGCGCCAAATGAGAATTCGTTCTTCACATCGTTCTCGTTCACCACTCCGGCACCAAGACCGGTGAAGGTGATGACCTTGGCACCAACCTTTGCCTCGTTGTTCAATACTCCCTCGTTAGTGACATTTCCTTCATACGTACTTGTAGAAGTAACTGTCACACCCTTCTCAAGATAAGCATACGAGTTGCTTCCCGGCGGGTCGCGCAGCACGAAGAGCACCTTGTCAGGTCCGTTCGTAACGAAGTCCGAACCTAAAGTCTTTGCACCAATTACGATAGCCTTAGTGTTGCCCTTGCCGTCAAAGCCACCCTTCCAGTTGATTGTCGTAGAAGATGTGCTTTCGCTGTTTTCGCTGTAGGTCATATCCATAGCGGCAGAGCGCAGAGCCGAGGTCATTTCCGGGTTGTTCACCTGGAATGTCCATTCTGCCTCACCGTTCTCGTCAGTAGTGATGTCCTCCTGCGTTCCGTACGCAATGTCGCCTCTACTGAATGAGAGCTTAGCCTCAGGCGTTGGCACGATGTCTTCCTTAACGCCATCCTTACATCTGCCGTCCTTATCCTTATATTCGTACACCTCCGCTGTGGTGATGTGATAAGTGACGTATTGTCCCTGCTCGTATACAGGCACGCCGAGTGTATAAGGCTGTGCAGCATTGTCAGGATCGTAGGTCTTCACCTTTATGGTCTTTGTCTGATCGAGTGTAGAGATGCTGAGTTCTTCCTTTCCGAAGAAGTCCTGAAGCTTACCCTTCACCTTCTCCTTCACGATGATTGACGGAGTGTAGCGCTTGATGAACTGCTGCTTCTTGTTGTAATATACAGTGTCGCTGCAGTTGACAAACTTGCCCTGCGTAGAGATAGAGTCAACATAAGCATTCACCTCGCTCTGCTTTGCAAACTCGTTGCTCAGGTTGAGGTCTTCGCCACTGCCCGGGATGTTGTCATGGCCGGGCACCACTACATTAATCTTATACTTCTCAGGAATGAGGTCGGCGTAGAACTCACCCGTCTCAGCGTCAGGATAGATGGTTATCTTGTTGCCGTCGTAAGCCACGCGGTTCTGGTGCTGCTTGCTTACGTACACGCCCTTAACGTGATTGAGTGTGGTTTCGCGAGCCTCAGCCGTCATCTTATAGGCATCGTTCTGATATGTAAGCTCGATGCGTACGTCGTCGGCGAGGTTGTTCTTCGAAAGCGAGTGGCCCACGGGGAATGCCTCCTGCTTGGTACCGCCGGCAACACGTCCGATGTAACGTACTGTTGTAACGTCAAAGATTTCGAATCCGTTGTCGTCGTCCTGATAGTTGCGGTCGGTGCAGTCGCTGTTGGTCAGCTTGCCGCCGTTCTCAAACGTATGGTTGGCAAGCACTGCCTTCACCTCGTGCTGTCCTACGGGCACGCTTATGGTGAACTGTCCGTGAGCGTCGGTCTTGACGATGTTGCTCTTGCCGTCCATTACGGTTACGCCGTCAACGGCGAACGACACTCCCTCTACGGGCACGTTGCCGCCCTTGTACATCACCTTACCCGAGATGTTGAACGACGACTTGTCCGTGAAGTTCACGGTGTGGCTCTGTGCCTGCGAGTTGATGAGGCGCAGCTCCTTTGCCGATGCAAACTGATGGATGCCGAGTGTCGGTACAATCATGTATGTGGTTCCGTTGCCGGTGTAGGGCAGCGAGCGAATCTGATAAGAACCGTCTTTAGCTGTGTAGCTGCTGTAGCCGAGCTGTGCGGAAGTAGGAATGTCTTTCGAACTGATAGTAACACCCGTAGCCACACCATGGTTCATGTTGTACTTGGTGCCCTTGTACGAGATGTCGTAGAAGGCGTTGTCCACAGAATAGTCGAAGGTGTAGTAAGCCTGCAGACCGTCCTCATTACCTACGAGGTAGCGGTTGTAGTCGCTTGCGATGGTGTCAGCGCTGAGCGCCTTGTTCCACAGACGCACCTCGTCTATGGCTCCTTCGAAGCCTTCGCCCATCACCACCTTATTGTTGTTGCCCGTAATCTGAGCCGTACGCTCGGCTTCTGCCACAGCCTGACCGTTTATATATATAATAAGGTGTGTAGCGCTTGCCACGGCTGAGAGATGTACAAACTGGTCAGAAGAAACGAATTCGCTGAGCTTCTTCGGAGTCTTCAGCGTCTGAGTGCCAGCTGTGAACTCAATCTTCTTGTCCTTATACGCCAACTTGTACATGCCCGACTTCTCGATGATGGTGCCTTCCTTGGCTGCTCTCACCCATGCCTGAAGCGTAACTGCCTGCGTGGCATCATTCAGAAGCTGGTCGTTGTCGACGGTAAGATTAGACGCACCGGTGAACACGTATGACTTGCCCGGAACGCCCGAACCTTCCGTAGGCTCAGCACTTACCTTGGCGCCCGACACAGCCTGGCCGCTCTCGAACGTCACGCGTCCGTAGATGTCGCCCGTCGGTGTGCGGAAGCCCACGTCTGTGAGTACCTCGTCGCTCTCAAGCAGATTGCCCGAGCACATAACCTGACCCTTGATTTGATAGTCGTAGACCACGCCTGGAACGGCATTCACGTCGTTATAGTAATAGTCGTTCTGAGCCTCGTTGCCCTCAGTTACGGCTATCTGCTTATAGTCTGTATCAGGAGCGCCATGCTCCTTGCGGTTGATTACGAAGCGCTCGAAGTTGCCCTTGCTGCTCCATGCCAGTTCAACTCGGTCTGAGTAGTAGCCCTTGCCGGCTGTAAACGCAACAAGATTGCCTATGCTTGTAGGCATGATTGACTCCGGAGCAGCCACCGTAGGCAGAGTGCCGTAAGCCTCGGTAGGCTTCACCGTAAGGCGGTAACGATATTCGTTGCATATCATTATCATGTCGTCAACATACTTGCCGCTGAGGAATTCTTCCTTCGACAGCTCGATGTTGTCGGTTGTATTGGTCGTAACGTTCACACGTGTAAGCACCGCTTTGGTGCCTGAACTCCAGATGTCGCCCTCTGTCTGCCAAGTGATAGTGGCAGTCTTGGCTTCTTCGTCCAGTACGGCATGTACAGAACCTGCTGTAACATTGCTGTGCTTTGCAGAAGCCGATAGAGAGGTATGCTTGCTGAAAGCGTTGTTCCATACATCAGAGTTGCCAGTATGCGAACGCTTAATGCTGAATTCATAATTCAGGCTCTCGCCTAAAGGTACGTCAAACTCATAACTGTATGCTGTCTTACCAGCCATATACTTGATATTCTGTGTGGTTGTCTCCACAGCATTTGTAGCCCGATCAGTACTCTTGATTGTGAGCACCATGTCGTCATCAATAAAGTTCTGCGTAGGTGCCTCACTGAGATTCCAGTCCACCTTTATCTTGCGCGTCACCTGATCATAGTCGGCGCTGATTTCCTTAACCTGCGGATAGGCAGGGCGCGTGTGGCTGTCGCCGAGCGTAGAGTATGTCACCTGTTTGTTATAACTTGGCGTATACTTCTGCTTCACCTTATAGTCTGAGAAGTTGTCAAGGCTCATCTTGTCAGTCGGAACGAAGAACGAACCGCTTGTCTTGCTGGCACTGACCGAACCTATTCCGCTTATCTCCTGTCCAGCCGAGTTGCATAAGACGAAAGAACCGTAGCTATCAATGGAATAGTCGGAAGCCTTTCCGTCTTTCTTAAAATTGATGATATATCCAGGAGTATTGTTCACCACGTCATATCTGCCACCGGTTATCACGGTTTTCGTACAACCATAATCTGTCTTTATGGGAACCGTATGGCTAACAGTTTGCTCACTAGATTTTCCTTCACGCCACCATTTACCAGTGTATGTAACGCTCTCGCTGGAATTGATTTTCGTTTGCGTCAAAGGAATGTGAAGTCTTACATAAAATACTGGCTTATTATTATTATTCTCATCGTACAATTTGCCCAGCCATTCAATATTCGACTTATCGATTCCGGTAATTTTACCATCATCAAGTTTCTCCCATTTGTTTCCAGATCCGTCAATTTTGATTTTCATACCTGCTACATCCACATCGAGATAACCTTTATCGCAGAATCCGCAATGACCTTTGTTACTTCCTCCCCAATCTTGATATACACGGATATCAAGTTCAAGAGTTGCATTAACTGGATTGAACCGTTGCTTCAGCCAAGAATTGTTCCAATCGTCTCCAGCCGACGCCTTCTGCACAGAGAATGTCATCAGCATCATGACGCAAAGGAAGAACTGCATGAACCTTCCCGCGGACGTTCGCATGGAACGCCGCATGGAAACAGAATTGCCAGCAAACCACCTGTCCAAATATGGAGGAGGTTGCTTTTCTCTTCTTCTTTTCATTTTAAGATGATTTTAAATTATAGTTATTATTTAAGTTATGATTTTAGCTTTTCACATTATAAGTTATGGTTTTAGCTTTTCATTCAGCAAATTTAGTTATTTTTACTTAAACAGACTGTCCGATTCATGTGTCTAATTGTCCAATTCGTACCAAAAAGGTGTCCACTTCGTAGGAAGTGGACACCCAAACACACGTTTTTCCGGTTTATGACGTATCTGATATTCGCATTTCTAACGCTCAATACTGCGAGCCCGGCGCACAAAGAAATCTTTGGTGCGAAATTCTCGAGTTTTGAATGTGCAGCAATTATCGTATTAACAAACAACAGATTATACGGTTTACGTGCAGAATGTGCAATATACAACAGAGCAAAACAAGCCTCTTTGCATTGCTAAAGAGCCACTTTAGCAATGCAATATAGCCGCTGTTGTCATACAATAAAGCCCCTCT
>OCMD01000181.1_pt1 | contig 15265 bp, 15 predicted proteins | sample 1496061 | NCBI WGS metagenome assembly OCMD01 (sample SAMN01760939, study PRJEB22395) | human gut metagenome | reverse complement strand
CCACAGCAACGCCCAGAATAAGGCAAGCCGCATACAAACCGACTACGAGATAGGAATCATAGGCAAGGACGAGGCACTGAAAGAGATTGAGGAGATAAACCGACAACTCGCAGAAACCGGATTGAAGCCTATAAAGATTGAACTTGACAGCAAGGGTTTTGACAAGGTGTTTGGCGACATCAAAAGCGGTTGGGGAAACATCCAAGGCGTAGGCAACGGCATTCAGGGCATAAGTGATGCGCTGGAGGGCAACGGCGATGCTTGGCAACAGGTGACGGGACTTATTAACGGCTTCATTTCCATTGCCGAGGGCATACAGGGTATTGTGGAGTTGTTCGGTATGCTCACGGCTGCAACCTCAGCACACGCGGCTGCATCTACCACCGATGCAGCAGCAACGGCAGGAGAAGCGGCACCAGCCAACACGGCAGCCAAGAGCGGCGAAGCGGTAGCAAATGCCACGGCGAGCGGTGCAAAAATGCCGTTCCCTTTGAACCTGGTAGCAATTGCGGCAGGTGTGGCGGCGGTTATTGCAGCACTCGCAGCAGTTTCGGGATTTGCCACTGGTGGTGTTATCGGCGGTACTTCTACATCGGGTGACAAGAAGTTTGCCCGAGTGAACAGCGGCGAGATGATACTAAACAAGTTTCAGCAAGCCCGATTGTTTGGTATGATCGACGGCAAGTTTCAGCCGCCTACCTTTACGGAGCGGAGGTTACAGCCGGTAACGATGCAGAACATAACAAATGACATTGAACCGACAGCCACGGAGGTAAACATCAATATGAATGCCAACGCACGCAAGATACTTGACATGATTACAGATGTTAAGCGAGTGGCGAAGAAGAGCGGTAAGAACTATAATGTGTAACAAATAAAATTCAGTTAATATGTATATACACGGCAGTTTTCTAAGCCAGCAGGGCGATACGATAACGGTACACATCGTTACCGGGAACAATCGCACGCAGACAATAGAAATAGGTACAGAAAAGGCAGATGTATATTTTAGCGAGGATCCGGCAGAAATCGAGAATGAGGTAAACGACACTTTCGATGTGCTTTTGAGAAATTCGGCTAAAATAAGATTGCTTTGCGGCAACCTGATTAAAAACCTTTTTAGTACCTCATGCCGTGATGCAGTCGTAAACATCTATAAAAACGATACGTGTATCTTTGCCGGGTTCATTGAGCCACAAACTTTGTCACAGCCATATAACGACAGATGGGACGAACTGGAATTAAATTGCATTGATGCGCTTAGTGCTTTGCAGTATAGCAAGTATAAGAATGTGGGCGCATTGGGCGTTATCTATACTTTCGTCAAGGCAGAGGCAGCGCAGCGTAGTTTTTACGATATTGCTACCGAGATACTGCAAGGTGTTACCGAGGGACTGGATATATTGGGCAACCAAAATATTAAGTTCTGGTATGATGGCAGCAAGGCAGTTGATGCACAGACCGCCAACCGCTATCAGGTATTTAAGCAGCTTTCAATATCTAATTTGTTGTTTTTGGGTGACGATGAGAGCGACGTTTGGCAGCAAGACGAAGTGTTGGAGGAACTTTTGAAGTACCTTAACTTACATATCGTGCAAGACGGCTTTAACTTCTATATCTTTTCGTGGGAATCCGTCAAGGCGGCACCCGATAAGATTATTTGGCATGACATCGTAGCCAACAGCACCAAGACAACGGCGCAGCAAGCCGTAACAATCGCTTTGGCTAACGTGGCCGATTGCGACACCACGATAAGCATAGGCGACGTATATAACCAACTTCTATTAACCGCCAAGGTGGAAAACATCGAAAGCGTGATAGAAAGCCCATTGGACGATGATTTGTTGGTTAGCCCATACATTAATAAGCAAAAGTACCTCACCGAGTATTCAAGCGACGGAGAGGGAAAGACCGCCTATAATGCTTTTTATGCTATGACCCACAACCAAAAAACCACGTATGGCGCAGGTGCTATTACTGATTGGTATTTGCAGGTGATGCGTAACAAACAATGGACGTTCCCGATGAAAGGCAACACAGATATAGACATCGTGGACTATTTCGGCAGCGAGGGCACAAACCAACACGCTTTGCCTGATTGGTTAGGGCAAGCACCGGGGGCGGCTATTATGGCTTTGGGCAGCGTCAAGATGAACACGGCCAACGATGATAACAGCCCGACATCTAAGGTAAACATGACTAACTATTTAGCAGTGTCGGTTAATGGCAATGGCATAGACAATGACGAAAACAAAACCTACCCAAGTGTGGCAGACATACAGAAAAATATACCGTATGCCGTCTATACTGGTAACAAGGCAGGGGGCGTTTTTTCGCCGTCAGACGAGAAAACCACCAACTATATAGTATTGTCGGGTAAGGTTATCTTAAACCCGATAATGAGGCAGACCAACACGTACACCAACCTACATAACAAGGAGTGGGACGGCGGTTTAAAGGAAAACGAGATTTACGTATGGCATCAGACCGTACCGAGCCGTAACAATGGTGATGGCAGGTATTACACCCGGCAGTATTGGCAAGCAGAGACACCGGACAAAGAAGTATCATGGCATGAGGGCGCAGATAGTGGTTTTTATCCCTATACCGGGGAGGGTCCGGAGGAATACGAATTTAAGTACAGCGCAGTAGGCGACAGTACCGACACAATCAGTAAGGTAGCCGTATTAGCCTGTATGTTGGTTATCGGCGACAAATGCGTAGTGGAGACCGGAACCGATGGGCAGACAACCGATTTTGTTTGGCAGAAATACAAGGAGCGGAGCGAGTGCCAAAGCGATGATGAATATTATCAGCAATGCTTTACTATCGGCTTTGACCCTAAGATAGGCGATAAGTTGGTAGGCACAGAGTTCAGCATCCAAAACAACATCGACTATAAGATGGGTATTGATGCGGAGGGTATAGCAATACCGATTACCAAGGGCGACAAGATAAGTGGGCAGGTTAGGTTTATGATATTAGGCCCGGTTAATGCTACATGGGACGTTATCACACGCCGCCACCCTACCTTTTTCAGACACACGAAGTGGAGCAGCACATCAGTACCGCTTTTAGCCCATGTTAGTAGCATCCTGATAAAGTCGTTTGAGGTTAAAGTATATAGCGATAACGGACTAATCAGCAATGGCAATGATGATAACGATATTATCTATATGAGCGATACCAAAGAAACCTTTGTGAACAAAAAGGACGATTTGGAGTTTAAGATAAATTCGGCATTGACCGCCACGGAGTGTGCCCAGTTGGGAGTTAGCAACACGGTGAAGTTATCCACGCCGCTGAATATATCAACCGGGGACGGAGTGTTAGAGGTGTACGACCGAAACGGCAACGTTAAGGCAAAGCCCGAACAAATCTACGTGGATAGTTATTATACTGAATACCATAAGCCACGTATCGTAATGGAACAGAAACTAAGAGACATTGATAATGTTGTTAGCCTGTTTAACCATTACCGCCACGAGGCTTTGAACAAAGAATTTTTCGTGCAGGGCATCGGCAGAAACCTTATTGAGGGACGTGCCGACCTCACATTAAAGGAGATTGGCACATGATCGAAGTTAAGCAGATAGCAAAACCCAGGAACAGCGGCAGCGGTGGGGCATCCACTGGAGGCGGCAGCTATGGAAGTATCGGCAAAATGACCGAGGAAGCCAAGCACGCAGCCAAAGCCGATATAGCGACACACGCAGAGCAAGCCGAGTATGCAAACCGTGCCGGATATGCGAGCCGTGCCGCATATTCCGATTTAGCCGGAGACGTTGCAGAGGATAGCCCGATTAACGACCGCTTTTTATCGAAGATTACCGCCGACATAGCGCAAGGGCACATTACTTTTCAGCAGGGTTTAACGGCTATCGGTTTGGCAATATTCAAGGACGGCGCACACTTTGGCGAGTTCGTCAAATCCCTGTATGCAGGTAAGGGCGCAGGTATTGACGCACAAGGTAACGCCGAGGTGGAAAGCCTAAGAGTGCGCAGTTACTTTGAGTGTCTGGAATTGATAGTAAACCGATTGTCAGCAATCGAGGGCGACCAACTTCTAACAGAAGCGGACACAATCGAAAGCGTGGACGATTTGGGCGATGGTTGTTTTGGTTTGCACCTGAGAAGCAAATGGGACGGATATTTTACCGCCCAAGCCGAAAACAATGTGCTTAAAGGTATCATCAATACTTTGGCGCAGGGAAGCGGAAAGTATTACACGGCATGGTTTAGAGTTAATAGCGTTAATACCGCTAACAACTACATAGAGGTGACGCAGTACCCGGACACCGAAGTACCAAGCGGCAAGAATTACCCACCATGCGAAATGATGAAGATTGCACGATGGGGAAACCAAACGGACACGAAACGGCAAGATTGTTTGTACCTATCAAGCACAGAGGGGCGAATCGTCAAACTAAAGGGAGTGACTAAGCCGATTTTGGATAATGCCAACTACGGTGCAGCTTTCGGCAGTTTGCCAGAATTTGTGTACGAGTTATTGGACGATAACGGCAACCCTTTGCCGATACGTGATGGTTTAGACTATATGTATATACCGGGTATCGTCACAATGGACGTTATCAGACTTAACAAGTGGACTGGTAAGCCGTTGGTTACGTATGTGGATCGGGGGGCGTGGACGCAAAGCGGTAAGTACTATTGCGATGCTATCAACCCGGACACCGGGGAGTATGAGACATCAGACGTATGGTTTAATGGCTGCAAGTACAGATGTTGCAAGAACCTCACGACGACCGCCCCGGCATGGAACAATACCGATTGGGCGATGATTGAGGGAAACCCAGACTTTGCCGTAGATTTCCAAGAGCCTGAAAGTATCTTAGACCCGGACAAAATAGACCTCACACTAACCATCGTGGCGACCCTGTATAATATGAATATCACAGATGATATTTTGGACGTAGACGTAATGTGGACGAGATACAGCGAGGACGCAGAGGGCAACGAGAGAACGGCGAGCGACAACGTTTGGAGTTTGCGCCACGCCAATACCGGAAAGTCTTTGCACCTCACAGCCGAGGACATGGATTTTAACGGCTATATGCCTAAAGTTATACGCTTTACGGCTACCGTTACTTTACGTGACGGCATGGGCAATGAAGCAGCAACGGCGGCAGTCAGTTACGAGTATTAATTTAAACATAGCGCAGTTATGAAGACAAAAAGATTTGATTTCAACTTTAAGCCACTGCAAATTAATGTTAGCATGGTGGTTGAGGGCGGCGTATCGGATAGTCAGAACTACGACGCAGACACCGACACATATACGCCCGACTATACCATAGACGCATCTAATTTAATAGTGCAGCCGGAAATTGGCAGACTTGACAAAGACGAGATTTTAACGCCGGGCTTGATTAATCAAGACCTCACTAATGTAGTCTGGTATGAGGTGAACAAAGGAGCAGCCGACACCCTGATAGATAGCACTAACCCAGACTTTGAAGTAGTCAGCAAGGGACCAAAGGCAGGACGTATTAGGATCAAGAAGAACGCCAAGCCGCAGATACCTATGAATCTACGATTTGAAGCCGACTACAAAGACCCACGTACTAATCAGGTGTACCACATCATCAAGCCACACCAAGTGCAGTGCAAGAACGCCACCGCATACACGCCACTTCTGGTATTGGATGCCGCCGCCCAAACTATCTACAACCCATTGAGCGACCCGGACACCCAAACAGTACACGCATCATTGAGATTGGGTGTTAATGAGTGCCCGGAGAATAAGCGTTTGTTTGTGTGGGAGGTAATGAGAGAAGACGGAACATTTACCGCCGTAGGCAGTGACACCACGTTAGACTATGACGTAGTGGTAGCAGAAGACGGAAACAGTTGTACCGTTAATCGTAGCCTCATGGGTACAGAGCTTTATTTGCGATGCCGGGCGAAGTATAGCCCGGACGGAAGCCCAAGCAGCGTAACACTATCGGACAACGCCCCTACTAAGTTAGTGGCATTTATTCGCAGAATCCCAAAATTTGAGTACGACATCGGCGAACTACCTACCAACCTACCAAGTGGTTTGTTAGAGATTGCGCCAACGGCAAAGATTTGGAACACTAACGGCATGATCGACAACCCGGAACGTGAGTTATTGCCGCTTTGGTATGTTGCGACAAACGCCCAGTCAGGAACGCTTAACTATTCGCTCATAGCGCATGGTATGACACCGACGCTTTCAACCGATAAGGTTAGCCAGACGTTAGGCGGCGTTTATGGTTTGGACGTTAAGGACGTTGGCCCGGCGTGCGCATGGGAAGACAGCGACGGCGCAGTATTCGTTGATGCAGACGATAACGTAATATTAATCAAATAACAATTTAATCAATATAAGATTATGGCAAGATACATTAAAGCAAATCCATTGGTTGCACGATACTTGCAACTGGAGAATGACCGTAACATGGTGAGTGATGGCAACTATCTTTTTTGGCAAAATGATATGTTGAAGTTTGGCCCACTAACCCAACTTAACGACATATTGGTTAAGATTGGAGGTATTGCACTTATGCCACATGAGGCGAGAAGTGAGCAGGACGGTACTATTTGCCGACCTTTGCCAATGGCGACCGATGCACGTTTTCAGCAGCCTATTAAGGCTAACGTTAATGATGCTATCGTAGGCGACAACACCAACACCGAGCAGGGCGCAGATGGCGAGGGCGAGAACACAGAGAGCACCGACAATGGCGGCAACAGCAACGAGGGCCAGGCCAACGAGGAAAATGCGGAGGACGACCAACAGCCGGAAGCGTCAGAGAGTGAGAAAACAGAAAGTAAAACCAAAAAGTAAGGAACTATGAGCAAAGCGAGTACAACCCGAACGATTAAGTTTATTGCGAAAGCAGGAACTTATACGGCATTGATCATGTGCCCAGATGGTGACATCTACCAAGAATGGGAGGGCACGGAATCCGACGTTACTAAGGTGTTCCCAAACTTTGAACAGACAAAGCCGAAACTTAACTTTGTCTGTATGAGTAGCCGAGTAGCCGAGGGAGTGGCAACGCCTGATAGTATGCAGTACTTTTTTAATGGTACAAAAATCGAGTTTAACGGCGATACGTCAAGCGGCATTTTTGCAGGCTACTTTAAGAAGTTTGCGCCAAGCGGCGACAACATCTACTATGGTTTGCAGATTGTTAAGAATTTGGTAGAAATCGCAGGTTTTGCCCCGGTAACTATCAAAATGGTGGCAGCTATAAGTCATGGCACGCAAAGCGATAATATCCAAGCTACCTATACAATCCCAGTGCAGAAAGCAACAGGTACAAGTTATCGTGTTACCATCGTCGCAGGAGATAACAAGGGCTTTGTTATTACCGACAAGGGCGGCAGTTGCGTTTTAAAGGCGATGGCATACCAGAACTACGGGGAAATCACCAAAGATTTAACCTACGTGTGGGAGAAGATGGGGGCCAGTGGTTGGGAGGTAATCAACGGACGGACCGCCCAGACGCTTACAGTGTCAGGCAGCAGTATAGACACATACGGCGAGTATCAAGTAACTGTTAATCGTAGTGGCATTGAAATCGGTAAGGACATACAGGGCGTTATGGACACATCCGACCCCTACGACATCGACGCACGTCCAACACCGGAAGACGAGGCGATAAGCGAGGACGAGAGCGGCAACGGCAAAGTAACCTATACGCCGTGGATCGTCAAGCGTGGAACGAACACGCAAGCAATCAAAAATGCTAAGTTTTTCTTTGTCGTGAAAGATGCAGCAGGTGTTTATCTGAATGACGACAGCGAGCGAAAAACGGCGGTTGCAAGCTATGCCGTAACACGTGCAATGTGTTTGCAGAGCGGTGGAGACATCAGCGTAACGATAACATCAGAAAGTTAAGCCTATGGGTGTGTCAATAACAAGAATAGTTAAGTTTATACGCAAGGGAAAGGGCGTAATTGTCGCCCAATCCCGAAACGTATATAACTATACCTACAAGGAGTGGACGCAGTTCTACGGACTTAGTGGGCGGTCAGTCAATTGGGACGGAATCATAAATGTATCTGATTTTTCCGTGGGCGACACGATGGTTATTAATGGCACGGTATCAGACAAAAAAAGTATTACCATCAGTCTTTACGCTAAAGTAACGGCTATCGACACAAACCGGGCTATAATAACGGCTCAATCACTATACTACATTGCAAGTGGTGAGAATGGAGAAGACGGAAACGATGGCGTAGATGCAATAACCATTGACATTACGCCGCCGATCATTTTACACAAAAAGACGGCCACCAATACCTCATACGCAGTTACCATTAAAGTATTTGAGGGTACAAAGCAACTGATAAGTAGTAACGGCAGCGGGAGCAGCTTTAAGTGTAACGTGGATACATCTAATTTTCCGACGGGCTTAAAAGGTAACACAGTAGCAGGCACAAATGTTTATACGCTTATTTTGGTGGTAGAAGCAAATTCCAATCCAAGCAAAGATATAGCAATATCTATTGTTTGCCGGGGCGTGACGCATAAACGCACCGTGTCATTTAAGACTGTAGCCGATGGGCAACCCGGAGCTAAAGGCGACAGAGGCCCGGCACTACGAGGCCCACAAGCGTGGAGCGATTGCACCGTAGGCTATATGTTTCAGTCGGGAGTAAGTGGCGAGGAATACAAGGACGTAGTATTGTATGGCAATAACTATTATTCTTGCATCAAATCGCACACCAAGACAGGCAAAGAAACCGGAGCTAATAATACGCTTAGTACCGACTATTGGAAGTTAGCCGACAAACTGGAAATAGTGGCTACAAAGATACTGTTAGCGCAGTACGCTTTAGTCAAAAATTTGGGTGTGGAGGCTATCGACATGAAAGACGCTAACGGTAACATTATCTTTCAGGCAAAAGACGGCAACGTTACTTGCAATAGCGGTACGTTCACAAATGGCACGTTCACAAATGTAAAGGTTATCGGCTCAATACGAAATCCTTTCAATTTGGCTAATAATAGCTTTGATGTTGATTACAGCGATAATGTGGCTATGCTTAGTAACGGTGGCGGTTGGTCAGATGCCTATTCTATGCCGTGGGACGTAAGCCAGAATGGAAGACGACTAACCATTGTAAACTACAAATGGGGCCACCTAATGGCGCAAGGTCAAGCCGAAATTAGTGCGCCAAATGGCAAATACTTCTTTGAGGATGGAATCCAAAAAAGCAAGTTAAAAGTTAGCCGTGAAATTGTGGAAATGATAGGCTACGGCACTACCACGGAGTTCTACGGTTGGATCGTGCTAAATCGTATTGACTTAATGGCAAGTCAAAAACATGGGCATTGTTTAAAGGCTTTGGCATTTGGCACGGTATCGGGTGGAAACAGTAGTAGCAACACATCAATAACGAGCAATACGTTTGATGGCAGCAAACTAACGGTAGCCCGACAATCTGAAGGACTTTACCGGGTATTTTTTCCGAGTACGTGGTTTACTTATACAAGTAATTGCCGTGTAATATTAACCGGGCGAGGTGTATGCTACGGTGCAAGTAGCCCAGTAAAAGCCACTATGCACTCATTGGGTAACGGTTACTTTGATGTAGTCGTATCGGACGATGCAACCCGAAACGATGGCAGCTTTGATTTTATAATTTATAATGGGTCAGATTTTGACATATTAAAATAGTAGTAATTATGGCAGTAAAGAAAACAAAAAAGTTGAGCGGTCAGGCAACAGTAACGACCATCAACAACGACCAGAAATTTCCGGTAACGGACGCAAACGGAAAGGTTACGCTTATTTCATTGGCGAACCTCAAAACCGCTTTGTTGGCAGGTATGAACCTTAACGGCTTATACGATGGTATCTTTATCATGTACCACCGTAAGAGCGATGATTATCCACTCATGGTTAAGCCTCATAAGTGGACATCGTTACAGAACAGCGGCGAAATTGCCGACGGTGTGGTGGTAGTCGAGGGCGGCAAAATCTTAGTCGTAGCCCCTACCGAATCAACTTCTAAGCTAACGTGGAGTAGCGCAGCTATCAGCGGAGGCGGTACGACAACAACCGATCGTGTTACAGCGATGAACGATTGGAACGGCAAGGCAAATACGGCGGCTACTATCAAGGCAAGCAAAGCCAATGCAATCACCAATACGGCGCAGTATGCACCGGGCTACTGCAATCTGTATAGTCGTGCCAACGCTAATGGTAAAGGCTTGACAGCAGGTAAGTGGTGGTTACCATCGTTGGGCGAAATGTTTATGATTTATGCCAACATGACAAAAATCAATTATGCTTTGTCCCTAATTACCGGAGCCACCCAGTTAGTTGAAGATTGGTATTGGACTTCTACCGAGGGCAGTGCTGCCGGCGCATGGGGTCTGAACCTCAGCGACGGTAGTACGGGCAGTTGGACCGCTAAGGCCAGCAGCACGGGCAGAGTTAGGGCAGTGTCAGCATTTATTGTTTAATTCTTAATTTCTTAGTCTTTAACCTTTAGGTACGGCGAAAGCCGTACCATTATAAGGCAATTTAATAAACAAGCAATGGCGGTAAAATTAGTTTCAAGTACAAAGATTTATTTAGATGCACGCAAGTTGTTAGACATCATTTTGGATATAGTACCCAATTTCCCACGTGCCTACAAATTCACCATCGGGGCAAAGCTGCAAGAAATTGGCGTTAATCTGATGCAGGAGATAGCGGCGGCGTACATCAATAAGGACAAAGCCGAGACAGTAAAGCACCTAACCGAGTTTCAGGCAGAGTTTGAGACAATGAAAACGCTAATGAGAATTGCCGGAGAAAGGGAGTGGATAAAAGGCAGAGGAAAGTTTGCAAATATTATCGAGTTAATGGACGAAATAGGTAAACAATCGTCAGCGTGGAAAAACAAAGTAGTTAATACACTTTGTAGCCAGAATCGGAATGTTACGACAGACCGAGAGCGCAGTTTTCCGTAATAAATGGGGTTTATGCCGTCGTTTACGGCTAAGAACAAGATAATAGACCACAGATTGCGGCCACCGAGAACAGTGCTACCAACGCATGGAATCTGAACCTCAACGACGGTAATACGAACAATTGGAACACTAAGGCCAGCAACACGAACAGAGTTAGGGCAGTGTCAGCACTATTTACAGAAGACAGAAACGTGACAAATGATAATATACAATGGTAACGACAGAGTGGCTTTTAGATGCTTACTTTGATTGCCGTCATAGCAAGAGACGAACAGCAAGCGCAGTTGTTTACGAAATGGACTACGAAAGCCGTTTGATTGCTTTGCGTGATAGAATCAATAACCGGACGTACCAACCCGGTAAGTCTGTTTGCTTTGTCGTAACACGCCCAAGATACAGAGAGGTATTTGCAGCATCCTTTGAGGATAGAATCGTACACCACTACATAGCTTTGCGCCTAACGCCACTATTTGAAGAAATATTTAGCGAGCGTACATTTAATTGCAGGAAAGGCAAAGGGCAGCTTTATGGTATTAATACGCTGAAAGAAGATATAAGGCAGTGCAGCAATAATTATACGGAAGATTGCCACATTATGAAACTTGATTTAAAAGGTTTCTTTATGAGCATCGACAAAAAGTTATTGGCCGAAATGGTAGATCGCTTTATAGTCGAGTACTACAAGGGCGAAGACATAGACGATTTGCGCTACCTTTGCCGTGTCGTTATTTTACACAGCCCCGAAAAGAATTGTGAACGGCACAGCCCTTTGAGCTATTGGGAGAAGTTGGATAAGAACAAATCACTATTTACAAATGGTGAGGGTAAGGGCGTAGCCATCGGCAACCTATTTGCCCAGATATTCGCAAACTTCTTACTTAATACGCTTGATTGGTATATCGAGAATGAGGGTATAAAACATCATGGCAGGTATGTGGACGACTTCTATTGCATCCATAAGGACAAAGAAAAGCTATTGGCGTTAATGCCTAAGATACGTGAGCTATTAGCCAAGTTAGGTTTACGACTGAATGAGAAGAAATTTTATTTGCAACATTACAGCAAAGGCGTGGAGTTTACCGGGTCAATAGTCAAACCCGGACGTGTCTATACCTGTAACAGAACAATAACAAACTTTGTCGCAGCGGTCAGACGACTAAACAAGGCAAACAACGAGCGTCAGGTATTACACGCAGTATGTAGCATCAACTCATATTTAGGTTTGCTACGACATACCAACGAGTACGCCACACGTCGCAAAGTGCTTAACATGATCGAGCCACACGTATTTAAAGAATATGTGTACATCAAAGGGCACTACGAGGTATTGGCAATTAAGAACAAACATAAATTGAGGTATCAAACAATGCAGAGAATTAGAAATGGCGACTACTGATAAAGACCCCATTACCCTATCATCCGATAGGTTAGATATGGACTTATTTAGATTGCTACTTACAAGGTATGTAGTAGTGACCGAGCAGCGAGACGGCAAAGTGATTTACGAACTTAACAGCATCGAGCATCATGCAGATAATTGAAATAGTAGTATCGGTTATTACCGCTTTGGGTGGTTGGGAAATGATTAAATATGTAATGAATCGAAAGACCAACCGCCGAAAGGAGGAAGCCGAGGCCGACAACGTGGAATTTAACGTTTTGCGTGAGGCTATGGACTTTTTGCAAACTCAACTCAAAGACAAAGAGCAAAGATTTGCAGAGCAGACCGATTTAGTGAGAAAGCAGAATTTAGATATTTTGCAACTCAACGAGGAAAAGGCGCAGTTAGAATTAGACTTACAACGCTATAAGTGTGTAATTAAAGGTTGCGTTAAGCGTGACCCACAAAATGGTTATTAATATGAGAAAGATTAATGAGATCATCGTACATTGTACGGCAACCGCAGAGGGCAAGAACTTTAAGGCGGCAGACATCGACCGTTGGCATAAGGCTAAAGGTTGGAACGGAATCGGCTACCATCATGTAGTAGATTTGGACGGAACGGTAGAACCAGGCCGACCAGAAAGCGAGGTGGGGGCACATTGCCTGAAACACAACGCTAATAGTATTGGTGTGGTGTATGTGGGCGGTTTGGCATCCGATGGGAAGACACCAAAGGACACCCGAACACCGGAGCAAAAGGCGGCTTTGGTAAAGTTGCTTACAGAGTTAAAGCACCGTTACCCTAACACTACAATCCACGGACACCGAGACTTTGCGGCCAAGGCGTGCCCAAGTTTTGACGCTACTAAGGAGTACAAAGACATTAAATAATGAGCCGATGAAGAAGTTTATAACTATCTGTATGTGCCTGTTAGCCTTGTTTGGGCTGATAGGCTGCAAGACGACAAAAAAGGCGGTATCGGAATCATCCACAACTACAAGAGAGGAAACCGACACCACCAAGTTAGCAACCGATAGCATCCACGTAGGTACTATCCAAACCGACAGCCGGACCACGCTAACGTATTTTAGCGATTGGGGGTACATCGAGTTTGCCAATAACGGCGGTACGCTCACGATCGACACTTTGGGCAACCTGAAAGCCGATGGCGTTAAGTCATACCAACACGGCAAGAAAGCCACCCAGAAGAAAGCCGAGAGTATCACCCAGAGCAAGGACAGCACCGACACCCATAAGCTGCAAGCAAATGGGGTGCAGAGCCGAGACAACAAACAAGCCAATAGAGAGCCACAGAAACAAGGCGTGAAAGCCTTAAAATGGTATCAGCGTACAATTTACCATATCGGCTTTTTATGTTGTGTAGCGGCGATTATTTACACTATATTCTTATATCTACGAAGAAAAAAATAAAATCTGTTTTCTTAATAGTGCAAGCCCGGAGCCGACCGAGAGGTTAGCCCGGGCGATTTGCTTTACCTAATACGTAGTCTATAACTTTGCGGTTTGCGGCATCTACTTTATCTCTATTATACTTTATATACACACCTGTAACCTTTGCGCCATGTGAATGCCCCAAAGCCTCACTGATAGTATCTTTGGGTATATCCAAGTCGGCGGCATACGTAGCCCAGGAATAACGTGCCCAGTACAAAGATAGCCCCTTTTCCAAAGGTTGCATCACTTTTCGGTTATTTCCGGTAAAAATAAAGTTGCCGTTATCATCCAAACGAGCAGGGCCTATTTTAGCAAGAGCATTATTAACGCTACCCTGTAAGGCTTTATAGTCTTTGTACCTATCAAAGCAGCGTATAAGGTGCTTTTTGCCCTTATAGCGGTTTATTATCTCCATTGCTTCCGGCTCAATCTTAATGCTATATAGCTTATTTGTTTTGTGTCGGCGATATTCCAAGCGGCCATTAACGATACTATCTAACGTGCAGTCGGCAAGATCAACCGTATTAATGCCTATCAGGTAAAAGGTAAGCATGAACAAATCCCGATATTCAGGATAAAGCCCCTGTAATGGTAAGTCTAATAATTGCCTCATTTTCTCTATTGGCAAATCCCTCATACGAGTTTCTTCTATCTTAATACGGTAGTGTCTGAAAGGGTCATTAGTCGTTATATCGTGGTCTATTGCCCAGTTAAACGCACGCTTAATAGCTTTCATGTATGCCGCTTTCGTATTAACGGATAGCCCAGACATCGACACGTAGAAATCATCTAACCACGTAGTCGTTATTTGCTCAAAGTGCAGCTTTGCCGGATCATAGCCAAATGCCTGTATCTTTAACGATGCACTTTTGGTTATCCCCTTAGTGCGATCGGCACGCCCCTCACACATAGACGAAAATACGTCACTAAGTGTAGGTACATCAATGGTGGGCTTTTCCAATTCCAAGTCGGTAAGCATTTGTTTGATTTGCCTACGTGATAATTTCGGCCATTGCCCAGTCTCCTTTAATTCCATGATGCGGTTAGTAACCATTGCAAGCATAGACACAAGGGCGGCGTTAATGCGCCGTGCCCCTTTGCCGATATATTGTTGTGTCCGGGCATCCCACTCACCTACCGAGGCATAGACACCAGTACCAAGATAGATGTTAGTACCGTGCCCCACTATAATTTGCACCGGGTACGTACCATCTTTCAAGGCCCTACGAACATCTAAGCGAAAACGAGATTTTGCCATAAGCCCAACTGAAAATTTGCTGAAAATTTGCTGATTTTTGCGCCCAAACCTACCAAGACGCACCACATTTCACCCATTTTTAGGGGTTTGGCGCAGTAGAAAAACCCCATTTTAGGGCTGATTATCAGGTGTTTGGCTATTAGAGCCGTGACACCACTTAATAATCCCATTTCTTTCTTATTTAATTAATTATCAATTAGTTACGTA
>OCMD01000175.1_pt1 | contig 15611 bp, 7 predicted proteins | sample 1496061 | NCBI WGS metagenome assembly OCMD01 (sample SAMN01760939, study PRJEB22395) | human gut metagenome | reverse complement strand
GGGGCTGGCTGCCGATAATCTGCCGGCACTCCGTGTGGAGGGTAAGAATCTGGTAGATGCCAATGGTAAGATTGTTGTCTTGCATGGTGTGATGGATACGCCGAACCGCTACTTCAATGGGAATAGATGGCAACAGTGGAAACCTGATTATTCTGAAGCCGACATTCAGCCTTGCTTGGATTATTTCTCTAAGCAGTTTTCTGCCATCACCGACAAGAAACACGGATTGTTCGAAGAATGTTGCGGCTATGCCTGTATGAACTGGTATAAAGAGTGGTATTTGAAACAAAATACAACAGGAATTAAACAATTAGAAACCCAGGCTGACGTGGTTTCCACCTTATATTATAATATAGAAGGAAAAGAAGTTGAAAAGCCAACTGCAGGTGTTTATATAATAAAACAACTGTTAAGTAATGGAAAAATACGTTCTCGCAAGGTTTTTCTAAAATGATAAACTTTCTGTTACACCACGCAAAGTATGTTTCGAAAGAAATCCATACCTTTGCCGCCGTGAATAAACAGTTTTTGTGCACGCCTAAATTTTTAAAGCATAAATCAAAAATGAATAGAACATGATTGAACAAGTGTTAACAATGAAACGGACAGCAGCCTTATGCTTGGTGGGAGCTTTCTGCAGCCTGAATGCTCAGGCACAGAAGATCCAGGTCAAGGGTAATCTTGTTGACGGTACAGGTGAGCCTCTGATAGGTGCCACTGTAAAAGTGAAAGGTAATGCCAGCGTCGGTGCGGTCACCGACTTAGATGGTAATTTCAGTATCAGTGTTCCTTCAGAGAATTCTATCCTCGTATTTACATACGTAGGTATGAAGACCAAGGAAGTAAAGATTGGTAAGAAGAGAGATTTCAAACTCTCAATGGAAGACGACAATGCCATCGGCGAAGTTGTAGTCGTTGGTTATGGTCAGCAGAAGAAGGCTTCTGTCGTAGGTTCTATTGCACAGACCACAGGTGAGGTGCTGGAACGTGCTGCCGGTGTCAGCGACATTGGTGCTGCCTTAACTGGTAACCTTCCTGGTGTGGTAACTGTTCAGGGCAATGGTATGCCTGGTGAGGAGGAGCCACAGATCATCATTCGTGGTGCTAGTTCTTGGAACAACAGTGACCCTCTCGTCCTCGTCGATGGTATCGAGCGTCCGATGAGCAGCGTGGATATCTCTTCAGTGGAGAGTATCTCCGTATTGAAGGATGCTTCCGCTACAGCAGTCTATGGTGTGAAGGGTGCCAATGGTGTCATCTTGATTACCACCAAGCGTGGTAAGGAAGGCAAGGCTAAGATTGATGTAGGCTTCAACGCTACATTGAAGGCTCCTTCTAAGTTGCCTAACAAGTATGATTCATACGATGCCTTGATGTTCCGCAACAGGGCAGTGGAGCATGAGTTGGGTGTTTCTCCTGAATCTTGGTCTTACATCCGTCCTCAATCATTTATTGAGAACTATCGTAACCAGACTACGGATGAGCAGCGTGAGCGTTATGCTAACGTGGATTGGCAGGATGCCCTCTTCAAGAAGAGCGCCATGTCATATAATGCCAATGTCAATGTGAGCGGTGGTACAAGCTTCGTGAAGTATTTTGCTTCTGCCGACTTTGTACACGAGGGTGACCTCTTCCGTGAGTATGATAACGGACGTAACTATAACTCTGGCTATGGATACAATCGTATCAATGTGCGCAGTAACTTGGACTTCTCTATCACTAAAACTACTACATTAAAGGTAAATGTATCTGGTTCTAATGGTGTGCGCAAGGCTCCTTGGAGCAACATGAGCAATAGCGAGTGGCAGATTGGTCAGCAGTGGGCTGGTGCTTATAACATCGCTCCAGATGTATTCTTGCCTCAGTATAGCGATGGCTCTTGGGGTTATTATCCAAATGCGTCTAACGTAAGTAACTCTGCTCAGAACCTCGCCATCGGTGGTACAGCGCAGGCTACTACTACTCGTATCAATACCGACTTTACCTTGGAGCAGAAACTCGACTTCATCACCAAGGGCTTGAACTTGCGTGGTACCGTTTCTTGGGACAACGTGTTTGTTGAGACGAGCCGTGGTATCAATGACTTGAACAATACAGCTCAGACCAAGTATGTTGATCCGGAGACTGGCAATATAACATATGGCCAGGTATATGAGTCAAACAATAAGTTCGACTGGAAACAGGGCGTTAACTGGAGTACTTCAGGTGGTTCGGTTGATAACAACCAGACTGTTCGCAATCTTTACTATCAGTTGCAGCTCAACTGGGCTCGCAAGTTCGGACAGCATGATGTTACAGCCATGGGCTTGTTCTCTCGTCAGGAGAATGCACGTGGTAGTGTGATGCCTACTTACCGTGAGGACTGGGCGTTCCGTGCTACTTATAGCTATGCTGGTCGTTACAACATCGAGTATAACGGTGCTTACAACGGATCAGAAAAGTTTAGCAAGGACAATCGCTTCGCCTTCTTCAATTCTGGAGCTATCGGTTGGACCATCACTGAGGAAAACTTCATGAAGTATCTTCGTGACAAGCACATCATTGATATGTTGAAGTTCCGTGCATCTTACGGTGAGATTGGTGATGATAACCTGGGCGATCCATTCGACTCTTCTCGTCGTTGGCTTTACATGAACCAGTGGGCATACGGAGGCAACACAGTGATGGATCTTGACCATACCAACAGTATCTACACATGGTATCGCCAGAATACATTGGGTAATAAAGATGTGAAGTGGGAGACTGTGAAGAAGACCAACTTCGGTATTGATTATGGTTTCTTGGGTGGTTTGATTACCGGTTCGCTCGATTTCTTCTGCGACCGTCGTAACGACATTTTGATCTTTGGTGATAACCGCTCCATCCCATCTTACTTTGGTACTACAGCTCCTACTATCAATAAGGGTAAGGTTCGTACCAGTGGTTACGAGTTGGAGTTGAAGCTCAACAAGAAATTTGCCAATGGCATCCGCCTCTGGGGTAACATCAATATGACCCATGCCAAGAATAAGGTAATTTTGAAGGATGACGCTCAGCTCACTCCTAACTATCAGAAGGAGGCAGGCTACTCTATGGGTCAGTATCACTCATACATTGATCGTGGCTTTATCAACGACATCGATGACTTGATAGGTTCTCCTGCTCATGAGTCTAACGACAACCACCGCTTGGTAGGCGATTACTACATCGTAGACTTCAACGGTGATGGTGTGGTAGATAGCAAGGACTCAGCTCCAGTAGGTTATAGCTCAAGCCCTCAGAATACATACAATGCCACTATCGGTATCGAGTATAAGGGCTTCTCTGCTTTCGCTCAGTTCTATGGTGTAACCAATGTAACTCGTGACGTAACCTTGACAAGCTTTGGCAATAAGTTGGACAATGTTTATGACACTGGTACTTGGTGGGACAAGAATGAGTCTTCTCCAGAATCTATCATTCCTCGTTGGGGTGCTACCCAGTCTGATTACAGCAATGGTACTCAGTTCCTCTATGATGGTTCATACATCCGTCTGAAGAACGTAGAGATTGCTTATACTTGGACCAAGGGATGGATCAAGGCTCTCGGTATGAACTACCTCAAGGTATACTTGAATGGTAACAACCTCTGGCTTTGGACTCGTATGCCTGATGACCGTGAGGCTAACCTCGGTGGTGGCGGTTTCCTTGGAGCATATCCTACAGTACGCCGCTTCAACTTAGGTGTTAAATTCTCATTGTAATATTAAAATGAACATTCAAATGAAAAATAAGATAAAGAATTTTTTGTTGATGGGATGCGTCTCGCTGGCTCTCGGTACCTCGCTCAACTCTTGCCAGGACTATCTTGACAAGGAGGCAGATTCTACAGTCTCAGAAAATGACGCATTTGTAAACTTCCGTAACTTTCAGGGTTATGTAGAGGAGATTTACAACTGTATCCCTGATAAGGAAAAATGTAACTGGTGTCCTTCTTGGAACTGGGGTGATGATGAAATCTTCAACCCAGAGGCTGATGGCCGTATGACACACCAGGTAGACTTGGGCAACTTCCGTGCTTGGCAGACCACTGGTAACTGGCTTTACAAGGATGGCAGCAACCCTACATCTACAGATAAGTTCAACCACTCACTTTGGCCACATGCTTGGTATTGCATTCGTAAGGCTAACCAGGGCTTGGCTAATCTCGATAAGTTGGTAGCTAGCAAGGCAGAGAAAGACCTCATTGCTGGTCAGCTTTACTTCTTCCGTGCATGGTGGCACACTGAGTTGATGCAGTACTTTGGTGGTTTGCCATACATTGATACCTATTTGGATCTCAATTCAGAGCTCAATTTGCCTCGTCTCTCTTATCAGGAGTGTGCAGAGAAGGCTGCTGCTGATTATCGCAAGGCTGCCGATCTGTTGCCTATCAACTGGGACAATGAGTATGATGGTGCTGCCACACAGGGCAAGAACGACCTTCGTATCAACAAGATCATGGCACTCGGTTATCTGGGCAAGACTTATCTCTGGGCTGCCAGCCCATTGATGAAGGATGGCGCACAGGTAGGAGCTAGCAAGAATGGCAAGACATACGACTATGATGAGGAGTTTGCCAAGAAGGCAGCTGAGGTCTTCGGTGAGTTGCTCACATTGGTTGAGGGTGGCCAGACACAGTATGGGCTGGCTGAGTTCAAATATAAGGACGTCTACAATCATGAGCGTAAAGCCGATGCTAACTCTTGCTTCTCTGATATCTTCTATACCAAGAAGCAGAACTGGAAAATGCCTGGATCTATTGAGGCTATCTTCCGTGGTCCATCTTCAGACTTCAACGGCTCTAACTGGAATACCTCTAAGGTGTTTGGTCCTAAGGTACAGAAAGTAGTTGCTCATGACAATGTGATTCACCAGCCTACAGCTAATTTGATAGCTGCTTACGGTATGGCTAATGGTAAGCCCGCTTACATCGTAGAGAATGGCAAGTTGGTTCCTAACATAGCAGGTGGTTTCGATCCTACTCATCCATATAAGAACCGTGACCCACGCTTCTATCACGACATCGTGTTTGATGGCTTCAAGTATCTGAATGGTACTCCTGGTCAGTGGGCTAACTTGCAGTACTGCCAGTTGTATACAGGTGGCAATATGCGTCCAGTGGCTAATGGCAGCCGTACAGGTTACTTCATCCAGAAGTTGGTGCCTCATACATGTAATGAGGTGGATAAAGATTACGACTGGAGTTCAGCATTCCACTGTTACTTGCCATATATGCGTCTGGCTGACATCTATCTGATGTATGCTGAGGCTTGTGCTGCGTTTGGTGGTGCTTCTGGCAAGGCTACTAACTTTAGCAAGACTGCTGAGGATGCCATCAATACCCTTCGTGATCGTTGTGGCGCTGGTCATGTGGCTCCAGAGTATGTAGCTGATGAACATAAGTTCATGGACGAGGTTCGCCGTGAGCGTGAGGTGGAACTTGCTTTCGAGGGCTTCCGTTTCAACGACTTGCAGCGCTGGTTGCTCCTGACCGAGGCTCCTTACAATGTAAAGTACTCTGATGAGTTTGACCGTGTGGAGAATGCCGATTTCTACAAGAATAATGACCCAGCTGATGCTCAGGTGGCTAACTTCCGCCAGGAAGCGATCTTGACTCGTCACTTCACAGCCAAGCACTATTGGTTCCCATTGCCTATCAAGGATGTTTATCTCTATCAAGAGCTTAGTCAGAATCCTGGTTGGTAAAATAACATTATATAGTAATACTAAAATAAGAATGATAGTATGAATTCAAAATTCAAATCATATAATTCAAAGTTCCTGTTGGCAGGTCTTGTGTCATTGGCTCCTATGGCTGCCGATGCCAAAACTGCTGCTGAGAACGAAACCGATACCGTTGCTGCCGACAAGGAGATGGTCAATGTGGCTTATCGCAAGGTAGCCAAGGGTGACATCTTGGGCGGCGTTTCGGTAGTCGATGTAGAGGGATTGATGAAGAAAAACTACCACACTTATAGCCTTGACAACATGCAGGGCTACGTGGGTGGTTGGAATGGCAACTCTCTCTGGGGTATGGATGCTGACAATGCAGGATACTTGGTATTGGTAGATGGTGTGCCTCGTGAGGCAACCAACGTGATGCCTAGCGAGATTGACCAGATTACATTCCTCAAGGGTGCGCAAGCTGTAGTGCTCTATGGTAGCAAGGCAGCTAAGGGTGCTGTGCTCATCACCACCAAGCGTGGCAAGAACGATGGCTTGAAGGTTGAGGTGCAGGCTAACGCTGGTCTCAATGTGGCTAAGTCATTCCCTGAGTATCTGGGCTCTGCTGAGTATATGACTCTCTACAACGAGGCTCGTGCCAATGACGGTTTGACTCCTCTCTACTCTGCTGAGGATATCTACAATCATGGCTTGGGCACCAACCCATATCGTTATCCTAATCTCGATATGTACTCTTCTGACTATCTTCGCAAGATGAATAGTCGCTACGAGGCTACTGCTGAGATTAGTGGTGGTGGTAAGCGTGCTCACTTCTATAGCAACATCAACTATTATCGCCAGGGCGACTTCCTGAAGTTTGGTGAGGCTAAGAACAATAACACTCAGCGTTTCAGTGTACGTGGTAATGTAGATGTCAACATCACAGATGACATCAAGGCTTGGGTCAACTCCAATGCCACATTCTATGATTCACATTCTGCTATTGGTGATTATTGGAATGCAGCTGCTACTTGGCGTCCTAACTTCCCACAGAATGCTAGTCCATTGATCTCTACAGACATGATAGCTCCTAATGCCAAGGCTGCTTGGGACTTGATGAGTGTGGCTAAGCTGGTGGATGGCAAGTACTTCTTGGCTGGTACACAGGCTAACTCTTCTAACATCTTCGCAGATTACTATGCTGCTGGTAAGAGCAAGTATACTAGCCGCCAGTTCCAGTTTGATACAGGTGTTAACATCAATCTGCACAAGTTGTTGCAGGGCTTGTCTTTCGAGACTCGTTTCGCAGTAGACTATGCTACCTCTTACACCACATCTTTCAATAATAGCTATGCCATCTATATCCCAACATGGTCAAACATTGACGGCAAGGATATGATCGTAGCTTTGAAGAAGGAAGGTGAGGATAAGAAGTCTGGTGTACAGAACATCGCTAATAGTGTGGACAATCAGACCATGCTCTTCTCTGCTCAGTTCAATTACGCCAATACATTTAATAAGGTACATAACCTCTCTGCGATGTTGATTGCCTCTGGCTTCCAGCAGTCGAAGTCTGGACAGTATCATAAGAACTCAAGTGCTAATCTTGCCTTGGATGCATCTTATGATTACGCCAAGACTTATTATGCAGACTTCGGCTTGGCAGCTATCCACTCTGCACAGTTGGCTCCAGGTCATCGTGTAGGCTTCTCTCCTTCACTTTCATTGGGTTGGAGACTCAAGAACGAGAACTTCTTGAAGAACAGCAAGGTGGTAGACGATATGATGATCAGTGTATCTGGTAGCATCATCAACGAGGATATTGACTTGGCAGTAAATGACAACAGATACTATCTTTATGATACCAACTGGCAGACAGCTGATGGTTATGGATGGTATGATGGTTCCGCTGGCAAGTACACATTCTCTAAGCGTTCTGCCAACAAGGATCTCGACTTCATCAAGCGTAAGGAACTTTCTGTCAACTTCAAGACTTCCTTGTGGCAGCAGATGGTAACATTGGATGCTAGCTTCTTCGTTAACTCGATGGAGGGTTATCTGATTTCTACTCCAACGTTCTATCCTTCTCACTTTAAGCCAGGCTATCCTGATGCTTCATTCATGCCTGTGCTCAACTTTAACAATAATCGCCGCATCGGTTTCGACTTCGCAGCTAACTTCAATAAGAAGGTGGGTGATGTAGACTTGCAGCTCGGCGTAACAGGTACTTATTATAACACCAAGGCTACCAAGCGTGATGAGATGAACGCATGGGATTACCAAAACCGTGAGGGCAAAGCTCTCGATGGTATCTGGGGTTATAAGTTTGCTGGCTTCTTCCAGAGTGAGGAAGAAATCAAGAACTCTCCAGACCAGAGCCGCTTGGGTAGTGACGTGAAGCCTGGCGATATGAAGTATGTGGATGTAAACGGTGATGGCAAGATCGACTCTTACGACCAGGTGTTCCTGGGCAAGGGTGGTTGGTATGGCTCTCCATTCACATTGGGTGTAAACCTCACTGCTAAGTGGAAGAACTTCACATTCTTCGCCCTCGGTACTGGCAACTTCGGTGCTTATGGCTTGAAGAACAATTCTTACTGGTGGGTAAATGGTGACGGCAAGTACTCAGCTGTGGTTCGCAATCGCTGGACTGAAGCAACCAAGGAGACTGCTACTTATCCACGTCTTACCACACTCTCAGGTAGCAACAACTATCAGACATCAGACTTCTGGATGTACAGCACAGACGCTTTCCGCTTGGCTAAGGTACAGATTACATACGACCTGCCTAGCACGCTCTTCCAGAAGACTTGGCTTAAGGGCTTGTCTGCTTTTGTAAGCGGTGCCAACTTGCTCACTATCTCTAAGAACCGTGAGGTATTGGAGATGAACATAGGTAGTGCTCCTCAGACACGCTATTATAATATAGGTGTGAAGGCTACATTCTAATCATTATTAAATGTATACAGAAATGAAAATTAATAAGTTATTTATATTAGCTGCATTGTCACTCTCGTTGGTGTCTTGCTCAGATCTCTTTGAGCCTGCACAGGAAAACAACCGTAGCTTGGACGAGATTTACGAAGAGCCTACTTATGCTCAGGGACTTCTCGGCTATGCTTATGCCGTGCTTCCTTATAATACCAAAAGTGTAACTGATGTGGCAACCGATGATGCTGTAAGCAATGATTTGTCTAACAGCTACCTGAAAATGGCTACTGGTTCTTGGGCTGCCAATAATGACCCTATGAACAAGTGGACTAGCTGTCGTGCTAGCATCCAGTACTTGAACATCTTCCTTCAGGAAGTGGACAAGGTAGACTGGGCTAAGGACAAGGGTGCGCAGCAGATGTTCTGTGAGAGCCGTAAGGGTGAGGCTTATGCCTTGAGAGCTCTCAATATGTATTATCTCTTGATGAACCATGGTGGTTGGACTGAGGATGGTCAGCTCCTGGGTGTGCCAAACTTGACAAAGCCAGAGGATACTTCTTCTGATTTCAATCAGCCACGTGCCACATTCCAAGCTTGCTTGGATCAAATCTATAGCGACTTGGACCAGGCTGAGCGGTTGCTGCCTTTGGACTACAATGATTTGACTAAGTCAGATCCTGTGCCAGAAAAATACACTGCTATGGGTGTGAACAACTATCAGGACTATAACCGTGTATTGGGTTCTCTGATGCGTGGTCGTGTGAGCGGTCGTATCGCCAAGGCTATCCGTGCACAGGTTTCTCTCCTTGCTGCCAGCCCTGCTTTTAATAAAGGTACCAATGTGGATTATAAGCGTGCTGCTGATGATGCAGCCAGCTTGCTCGATTTGATAGGTGGCGTAAGCGGCTTGTCTGAAACAGGTAATTCTTGGTATGCTCAGACTAATGAGATTAATAATTTGCAGTCTGGTGAATGTCCTAAGGAAATCATCTGGCGTGGTAATAAGACTAATGGTGCAGATGATTGGGACCTCGGTTTGAACCAGGAGGCTGATAACTTCCCTCCATCTCTCTATGGTAAGGGACGTATCAATCCTACTCAGAATTTGGTGGATGCTTTCCCTGCTGCCAATGGTTATCCTATCACAGATGAGCGCAGTGAGTATGATGACTTGGATCCTTATAGTAATCGTGATCCACGCTTGGATCTCTACATTATTTATAATGGCTGTAAGTATAAGGGTGCAACCATCAATACCGACATCACCACTGCCAACAATGACAATGGACTGAATAAGATTGGTAACTCTACACGTACTGGTTACTATATGAAGAAGCTTCTTCGTGAGGATTGTAATCCTAATCCAAATGCCAAGAACGCACAGTATCACTATCCTGTGTATATCCGCTATACCGAGATCTTCTTGGATTATGCTGAGGCTGCCAATGAGGCTTGGGGACCTAAGGGCAATGGCACACATGCTTATTCTGCATACGATGTAATCAAGGCTATACGTCATCGTGCAGGCATCACAGATGATTCTTATCTTGATGAGTGCGCTAACGACCAGAATAAAATGCGTGAGTTGATTCGCAATGAGCGTCGTATTGAGCTCTGCTTCGAGAACAAGCGCTTCAATGACCTCCGCCGCTGGAAGGCTCCTATCAATGAGGCTGTTCATGGCGTGGAGATTTCTACAGAGGCTGGTATTCCACAGTTCAAGGATATCACAGTAGAGGAAAGAAAATACGACGACTATATGTATTACGGTCCTGTGCCACAGACTGAAATCCTCAAGTGGGATCAGCTGAAGCAGAATGCAGGATGGAAAATTACAAACGACTAACATTTTATAATGATGAAAACTATGAAGATGAATAAATATTTCTCAATGGCTGCACTCGGAGCTTTGGCTCTGACTTTCGGCTCTTGTGAGAACGGCACGCCTGAGTTTGACGACTACGAGGGTGGCACATCAGTCTACTTCGCCCACCAAAACGTGGAGCGTATATTGGTGTTGGGCAATGACGAGAATCGTGACAATACCAAGGACAACGAGCATATTATCAACATCGTGTCTACCATGGGTGGTGCTTACAATGGTAAGGACATCACACTGGATGTGGCTGTAGATAATTCGCTTTGTGACAACCTCTATTTCTCTGATGGCGTATCTCCTGTAAAGCCTATGCCTGCAGAGTATTACACCTTGGCAGGTAACACCATCTCTTATGGTGGCAACTTGCAGGGAAGATTACAGGTGAAGCTCAACGATGCTTTCTTCGCTGATCCTGCCTCTGTAAAGAATACTTATGTCATCCCTCTGGTCATCAAAGATCAGAAGGGTGCTGGCAAGATCTTGACGGGTACTCCTTTCCAGGAGGGGGAAACTCCTGCGCTGACCAATAGCGATGCGTGGAAGACATTGCCTAAGAACTATGTACTCTACTGTGTGAAGTATATGAACCCTTGGGCTGGATTCTATCTGCGCCGTGGTACAGATAAGATTACTGAGAATGGTCAGACCACAGAGGAGAAGCGTGAGGGTGCAACTATTGAGAAGGACGAGGTTTGCCAGATTACTACCAAGAGCCTTACAGAGGCTATCTATCCTCTCACAGTCAAGAGAGTTGTGGGCAAGGATGCTGAGGGTAAGGATATCCTCAAGTCTTATACTTGCAACTTGAAGCTTACCTTTGCTAACGATGGTACTTGCACTGTTTCTTCCGAGACAGAGGGCGTAACTGCTACAGGTACAGGTAAGTTTGTGGAGAAGGGCGCTAAGCTGGCTTGGGGCAACAAGGATCGTGACATCCTGACTCTCCAGTATACCGTAGACTTCGGTGCTGTCAAGGTAGAGACAACCGACCAGTTTGTAGCTCAAACTCGTGGTAACACCAATGGTATTCCTACTTTCGATACTCAGTATATCGTAAAGTAAGCTGCGGTAATTATCAATTAAGTATCATCTAATAATAGGTAGATTATTATGAAATTGAAAAATATTAATTTTGGTTTAGGCTTGGTAGCTCTCTTGGCTTTGTCATCATGTGCTGATGACAAGTTCTCGGAGTACAGAACTGATATGACCAAGAACTTGAAGGAATATCAGTATCTTAACAACTATGAGCCTTTGAAGAAATATGTCGAAGACATGAAGGCTTCTGGCAAGTGCAATCCCGACTTTAAGTTGGGTATTGCATTGGCTGCGCCCGACTTCAACAAACAGGAGCTTGTATATTGCTTGGCTGGTAGCAACTTCGAGGAGATGACAGCAGGCAACGCCATGAAGTATGCTTCTTGTGTAAAAAATGATGGAACCTTTGACTTTAATACTGTTAAGGATTTCGTTACAAATGCACAGGATGCAGGTTTGACCATCTATGGTCATACGCTTGCTTGGCATTCTCAGCAGAACAAGAAGTATCTTAGTAAACTTATTGCAGATAAGGAGTTACCTCCTTCTTCTAATGTCACACGTTGCTTGGTCATTGAGAATAAAGAGGCTGGTGGTCATTGGGATGCTCAATTGTACTTCCCTGCTCAGTTATCTCAAGGGAAAAAATATGTCTTTAAAATGAATGCAAAAGCTACTGCTCCTTTTGAGTTAATTCTATGGGCAGCCCCAGGTGATGCGGATTTAGGCTCGATTCCTGTAGATACTAAATGGAATGAATATACCGTTGAATTTACTCCGAAAGACAATTATGAGAACTTTGTTTTTGCTGCAGGTAAACTGGGCGGTGAACTGGACATCAAGTCTTTAAGTCTTTGTGAAGAAGGTTCTACCAATAATTTGATCGTAAATGGTGACATAAAAGGGAACGAAGTTCCTTGTAACAAACATTATTCCTGGCATAAGGTAACTTCAGAAATTCAAGAAGTGGCCGAAAGTCAAGTGGTTGAAATCCCTGTAAGTGTTGGTCATTTTACCTTTGATGATGGTAAGAACCTTGGTGGATGGAATATGGATAATGCGCCAAAGATTGTAAATGGTGTTTGTGAGGTTGGTAACAACGCAGCCAAGGCAAACCCCTGGGATGCACAGGTTAACTATGAACCAGGTTTCGCTTTCGAGAATGGTAAAACCTATCACTTGAAGATGAAAATCAAGGGTTCTGTAGCTGGTGAATTTGGTGCTGGATTCCAGAATCCTGACGGATACAAAGACTGTGGTGCCTTCCCTACCATCAAGGTTACAACTGATTGGAATGAAGTTGATGTGACTACCAAATGTAATGGTGACAATGCCTTGCGCCTGCTGCTGAATATCGGTAAATATGCTGGTACCCTCTATATTGATGATTTTGAAGTTTACTACACGAAGTCTGCTAATTCCATTCCTCTTACGGATGAAGAGAAGAAATCTCTTCTTACTGATGCAATGGGCAAGTGGATTGATGGTATGATGGAGGCTACTAATGGTTATGTTACATCTTGGGAAGTTGTGAACGAGGCGATCTCTGGTAAGAAAGGTGCTGATGGATTCAATGAGTTGCAGCATGCAACTAATGCTCTTCCTTCTGATGTAGCCAATAGCTTCTACTGGCAGGATTATCTCGGTGATATCGACTATGTTCGTACAGCCGTAAGAGATGCACGTAAGAGCTTTGCTGAGCACAATGGTGATCCATCTAAGTTGAAGCTCTTTATCAATGACTACAACTTGGAAGGTTACTGGGATCAGCACGCTAAGCTGAATAGCTTGATCCACTGGATTGGTCTGTGGGAAGATCCTAATGCAGAGGAGCCTGTTGTTATCGATGGTATTGGTACACAAATGCACGTAACATGCTATGGTGATGCAACTAAGCAGGCTAAGCTTAAGAGCGATATCGAAGAGATGTTTAAGTTGCTGGCTAAGACTGGTAAGCTCATCAAGATTTCTGAGCTTGATATGAATTATGAGGATGAGGCTGGTACTTCTGTTACCTTCGACAAGATGACTGAGGATCAGCACAAGCAGATGCGTAGCTTCTATACATTCATCATCCAGAAGTACTTCGAGCTGATTCCACAGGCTCAGCAGTATGGTATCACTCAGTGGTGTGCTACTGATTCTCCTAAGGATTCAGGTTGGCGTCCAGGTTGCCCTACAGGTCTTTGGGATAGCAACTATCTCCGCAAGCACACATACGCAGGCTTCGCTGTAGGTCTTGGTGCTCCAGAATATTGGAAGGAAGCCAAGTAAATACTCTAAAAGACATTAGTTTTAGGTTTATCATACAAAGATTAACCGAAAAAAGATGTTAGTCGTGATAGGTCGGTTGTGTCGTGAAGACACGACCGACCTTTTTGCGTTTTTTTAATGATGAAAATATTCTCTTTCTCCTATGTGTCATTCTTGAAAGAGATTGTCTAGTGTGACTTCGCTGTTTACTATACTTGAATGGATGCCATTGGCAACACCAAATGTTGTGACAAAGGTATTTACCAATGATTTTGTGCAATGGGTTCGGTCTCTGAATAATTCCATCCTATTGCGCAGCTTTATCTCATAATCTGCTGAAATTTTGTATTGGGCTTGACTAAATTTCATCTCGCAGAGGTTGATGACTCGGTCGGCACGCTCTATGATGAGATCTATTTGGGCTCCTCTCTGATTCTTGGTTTTGTCAGCCTTGTCAAACCAAATGTAAGCCTCGCTAGCCACGCCACCAATATTCAATGCCTTGCGTATTTGGCTGATATGGAACAAACAGAGTAATTCGAAAGTTAAACCTTGCCATGCCTCAACACTGTGAGAGAGATAATGCTTGCTCCACCATTGCTCATCAAAGGAGTCGATATTGGGCTCTATATACTTTAAATAAAATAAGGTATAAAAGTCTGTCAACTTATATAGGCGGTTTTGCGTCTTCTTGCCATAATATCTGAACTTCATGATGAAGTCACATCTCTCCAGATTCTTTAATATCTGGCACAACTTCTTTCCGTCCAGTTCGGCTGCTTTAGCAATTTCTGCATTTGTCATGCCGCCTTTATGATTAGCCAAGAGCCTGACCACCTTGATGTAATTGTCTGCATGAGTAAATAAGGCTCCATATAATTCGTCAAATTCTTGTCTTAGTGCCCCTCCCTTGTTAAAGCACAGGGCATCAACATTCTGTACAAGGCTAAGACTTGGATCTATTAAACTCAGATAAAAAGGAATGCCTCCAAAGAACATATAGCATTGGGCTATCTGGAAGCGATCCCAAGAGCATCCCCGCGATTTTAGGTATAGTTCTGTCTCATACAAAGTAAATGGGCGTAAATATATCTGGCAAGTGATGCGAGCATGCAGACCTCCTTGGTTTTCTATGAGCTTGTCTACCATCCATGATGTGGCAGAACCGCTAGCGATGAAAACTATATCGCGACGACGGGCTGCCCATCCATTCCAAAAGTTTTCAAATGCTGAGGTGAAGTCGGAACGCAAGGAATCTATCCAAGGCATTTCGTCTACAAAGATTATCTTTTTGCGGTCTTCTGGCAAGGATGACAGATATTCTTCCAAAACATCAAAGGCATCAAACCAATCTGATAATTTGCGAGCTGATGTCTCGCCCATGGCGTGTTTTAATGCTTTGGCAAAACTGCGCAATTGGGTGCGTTGGGGGAGATTGTGTCCTCCAACGAAAGTGAAGTCGTACTTCCGACCAAAGAATTCATCTACTAGATAAGTCTTGCCGACACGTCTTCTACCATAAACGATAACAAGTTCAGAGCGATCTGAGTCTATACAACGTTGAAGCTCTGCCTTTTCTTTATCTCGTCCGATTATTAAATCTGCTTTCATACTTCTAATGTTTTGGTTCGACTGCAAAATTACGATATTTTTCCTTAAAATGGCACGAAAACGCACTTTTTCTCACTTTTTTTTCGAGAAAAAGTGCGTTTTCGTGCCAAAATCTTTAATTTGGCTGCATGTCACTGACAGTCCTGCCAATAGTGGTTGGCGTGCAGGTTTGCCAGTAGGCCTCTGGGATTTGGATTATTATCGCAAGCACACCTATGGTGGCTTTGCAGCAGGT
>OCMD01000174.1_pt1 | contig 15617 bp, 9 predicted proteins | sample 1496061 | NCBI WGS metagenome assembly OCMD01 (sample SAMN01760939, study PRJEB22395) | human gut metagenome | reverse complement strand
TTATTATACATTATCAAAATTCAGAAGCAATCAGAAGGGAAAAAGAAAAATGAATAAACTAAAAAATAAAAAAGGAATAACTGAAAAACATCTGTGACTATCAGCGTAATCTGTGGGAGAACTTGTCTATGTATGTTTAGAATTCCAACACCATTGTCTGGCGCGGACTGAGCTTTACGTTATGGCTTATTATGACGTTTCTGCCCGTTGTGACATCCACGGCTTTCTCGGCATTGCCGATTATCTCGGCATAACGCTTTACGTCGAGTTCGGCTGCGGCGTTTCTGCCGTTGATTACGGTCATGACGCTCTTGCCGTTATACTGACGCGCCACCACGTAAACGCCGTGCTGCGTGCAGAACTGGGTCTGGCTGCCTTTTGTTATCACGTCGTTGCCCTGACGCCAATGCAGCAGACGGCTTATCCAGCCGAACATATCGTTCTGAGCCTTGGTGCGTCCCTTTGCCGTGAAGGCGTTACGGGCGTCGCCAGCCCATCCGCCAGGGAAGTCCTTACGCACGTAGCCGTCTGTGACAGACTTCGTGCCGTTCATCAGAATCTCCGTGCCGTAATAGAGCTGCGGGATGCGGTTTACGGTCAGCAGCAGCGCCAATGCCTGCTTCAGAGCCAGCGTGTCCTTGCCCTCGCCTAAGAAGCGGTCTGTGTCATGGTTCTCAATGAACGCCATCACGCTCTTGGGGTTCGGATAAAGATAGTCATAGCAAAGGACGTTGTATATGCGGTTCATGCCGTTCCACCAGTCGTCTGTCTCCTCATGCTTAGCCTGATTGATGCGGTCGAAGAAGGCGAAGTCCATGACGGTCTTCAGATAGCTGTTCTTCTCGGAGAGCTTGCTGTCCTTCTGCCAGGCGGCAGTATAGGCAGGCTCCGTCACCCACGTCTCGCCCACGGTGTTGAAGTTGGGATATTCCTTGTCGAGCGTCTTCATCCAGAGCGCCATGCCGTCGCGGTCAGCATAGGGATAAGTGTCCATGCGGATGCCGTCAATGCCGACAGTCTCAATCCACCACTCGCTGTTCTGAATCAGATACTTCATAACGTGCGGATTGCGCTGGTTGAGGTCGGGCATCGTCGGCACGAACCATCCGTCCACCGTCTCATGCAAGTCCACCTTGCTGGCATAGGGATCGAGCACCGGCGTGAGCTTATAGCTGGTCTGCAGATACTTGTCGTTCACCTTGGCGTTACCGTCCATCGTGTCCATCTTCTTCTGATGCTCCTCGGTCTGATATTCGGGCAGGAGCCATTCAGAAGTGTTAAACCAGTCCTTCGACGGCATGTCTGCCACCCAAGGATGGTCGAAACCGCAATGATTGAAAATCATGTCCATCACCACCTTCAGTCCCTTTGAGTGAGCCTCATCCACAAGACGCTTATACTCGTCGTTGGTGCCGAAGCGCGGGTCCACGCGGTAATAGTCCGTTGTGGCGTAGCCGTGATAAGACGAGTTGGTGCCATTGCTGGGGCTGTCGTTCTCCAGTACGGGCGTAAACCACAGCGCCGTCACGCCAAGGTCTGTGAAATAGTCGAGGTGCTGGCGTATTCCCTCAAGGTCGCCGCCATGACGCAGACTCGGAGCCGTGCGGTCGCAGGTCTTGTCGCGCATTGTCTTGAAGGCGTCGTTCTTGGGATTGCCGTTGGCGAAGCGGTCGGGCATAAGCATGTAAAGCACATCCTCATTGGTGAATCCCATACGCTTGTCGCCCGCCATAGCGCGGTCTTTCAGCTCGTACTTCACCTTCTTAGTCTGCTTGCCCTGCTTGAAGCTGAGCGTCATCTCGCCCGCCTTCGCGCCCTCAAGGTTGAGATAGAGGAAGAGATAGTTGGGCGAGTCGAGACGTGCGATAGAGTCGATGCGCACACCGGGATAGTTGACCTCCACGTCCGCGTCACGCACGTCCTTGCCGTAAACCATCAGCTGGAGCGACGCGTCCTTCATGCCTACATACCAGTTGGTGGGTTCGATGCGGTCCACCTTTACTGCTGCATTCAAGCTCATAGCACCCATAAGCATTATTAATGATACCAGTTTTTTCTTCATTATCTTTTTTTATATTATGGTTCTTACTTTCTGTAGAGTATCAGCGCCGACTGCTCGTCTGCCAGCACCTCCTTGCATTTGAACGGCATTCCGATGCCTTCCTCATTGATTACGCCGTTGCAGCAAGCCACCGTGTATTCGCCCTCGGGTACGCTGACCAGCTTGGCTTCCTTGTTGGCGTTGAGAATGACGATGATGTCCTTCCATGAGTCGATGCCCTCAAGGTTCTTCAGACGGAACGCCACAAGGCAGTCGTCGGTGGCAATAAACTCCAAATGCTTCCTTACTGCGTCGGCATTGGCGAGGCGGAAAGCGGGATGATTCTTGCGAAGACTTATCAAGCCACGATAATACTCGAACACCTGGGGATACTGCTTGAGGTTGTCCCAGTGGAACTCGTTGATGCTGTCGGGCGACGAAAAGCTGTTATGCACGCCCTTCTTGTCGCGGAGCATCTCCTCGCCAGCAAGCATAAATGGCACTCCCTGAGACGTGAAGATGGCTGTCTGAGCCAGCAGGTCGAGGCGGATAAGCTCTGCCATACGGTCAGCTTCTGACCTCGACGCATCCTTCAGACCGGGAATGCTCGCCTTGAGACGATCCACAAGGCACATGTCGTCGTGACAGCTAACGTAGCTGATCTGCTGTGTAGGATTGTTGGTCCACGGCTTACGGTCGTAGTTGACGCGTGTCATATCCACCTGGTTGTGGGCGATGCCACCCACGATGCCGAACTTCAGGCTCTCCTCCTCGCCCTTTATTCCGGCAAGGAAAGCGCCCTTCGTGTCGTCGGAGAATGGTCCGCGAAGTGCGTCACGCATATCATCGCTGAAAGCTCCGATGCCGTTCAGACGGGGTGTGTTGGCTTTTATGGCAAGCTGGTCCTGCGGATAGGCACACGTTCCGGCACTCCAACCCTCACCATATATATATATCGAGGGGTCGATCTCGTCCACGGCGGCGCGTATCTGGTTCATCGTCTCTATGTCATGGATGCCCATAAGGTCGAAGCGGAATCCGTCAATGTGGAATTCGTTTATCCAGTACTTGACGCTCTCTATCATAAACTCGCGCATCAGCGGACGCTCTGAAGCCGTCTCGTTGCCGCAACCCGAACCGTCGGAATAACGTCCGTCGGCTGCCTTGCGATAGTAATAGTCGGGATAAGTGCGCTGGAAGTTGCTTCCGTCAATGTCGAACGTATGGTTATATACGGCGTCGAAGATGACACGGATGCCAGCCTTGTGGAGCGCCTGTACCATTTCCTTGAACTCACGGATGCGCACCTCAGGACGATAAGGGTCGGTGGAATAGCTTCCCTCGGGCACATTATAGTTCTTAGGATCGTAGCCCCAATTGAATTGCGGGCGCTGGAGCTGCGTCTCGTCCACCGAAGCGAAATCGAACAGCGGCTGGAAATGGATGGCGTTGACGCCGAGACGCTTCAGATAGTCAATGGCACGAGGCTCTGTCAGAGCCAGATACTTGCCACGATGCTGCATGCCCGAAGTGGGACTGATGGAGAAGTCGCGCATGTGAAGCTCGTAAATCACGAGGTCGGCAGGCGACGCAATAGCCGGACGGCGGTCGTCAGCCCATCCCACAGGGTCGGTGTCAGCCATATTGATGATGGCACCACGGTTGCCGTTGACGCCTACAGCCTTGGCAAACGTGCCGGGACACTCGCCCTTGCCTATATCGAAAGTATAGAACATGCCACTAAGGTCGCCCTTTACGGTAGCCTCCCAGCGGTTGTCGCCTATGGCACGCATCTTGACAGTCTTGACGGGTTTGCCACCCTGTCCTGCCTTATAGATGCGCACTTTCGGGAGGGAAGCCGCATTGAGGCGGAATACGGTCTTTGTCTTACCGTATTCCATCTCGTCGAAGCGCCCCTGAGCATTTACGTTTAACGTAATCATTGCGGCAAGAAATGCCGAGAACATATAATTCTTTTTCATGTCAGTAGCGTACGTATTGTTGTTATTTAGCAATAAGCGACACAGCGAAACCACCGCCACGTGCCTCCTTTATCTTCAGCACATCGCCCTTCTTGACGGTCTTGTGCAGAATATGGTAAGCCTTCGGATTGTGCTCATAGTCGGCGTCCTTGGCGTCCTGATAGATGGCGCAGTCATACTTGCGACCCTTGTCGAGGAAGTCGAGGCGTACCACAGCCGTGCGAGCCTCTTCGCCTGTCTTGCCACCCACGAACCAGTTGTCTGTTCCCTTTGCCTTGCGTGCCACGGTGATGTATTTGGCTGGCTCTGCCTCCAGATACTTCGAGTCGTCCCAGTCACAAGCCACGTCGCGGATAAACTGGAAAGCATCGTCATACTTCTCATAGTGTTCGGGCAGGTCTGCAGCCATCTGCAGCGGGCTGTACATAACCAGATAGAGCGAGAGCTGTCCGCAGAGTGTGGTGTGGACGAAGCTCTTATTCTGGCTCCAGTCAGAGAGGCGTGTCTCGAAGATGCCGGGCGTATAGTCCATCGGACCACCCTGCAGACGAGTGAACGGCAGCATCACGGTATGGTAAGCCACGTTACCGCCGAATGCCTCATACTCAGTTCCGCGTGCACTCTCATTGCCAACAAGGTTAGGCCATGTGCGGCAGATGCCGGTCGGACGTGTTGCCTCGTGCGCATTCACCATGATGTGATGCTTGGCAGCTGTCTCAACGACGCGCTGATAGTGATTGTTCATAAGCTGGCTGTAGTGGTATTCGCCTCGCGGAATGATGTCGCCCACGTAGCCGGTCTTCACGGCGTCATAGCCATACTTGTTCATCAGACGGAAAGCATCCTCCAAGTGGCGTTCGTAATTGAGAGCTGCGGAGGATGTCTCGTGGTGCATCATCAGCTTCACGCCCTTGGAGTGGGCATAGTCGTTGAGCATCTTAATGTCGAAGTCGGGGTAAGGAGTGACGAAGTCGAAGACGTCAAGCTTCTGATGACCGAACCAGTCTTCCCATCCTTCGTTCCATCCTTCCACCAGCACTTCCTGCAAACCGTTCTTTGCAGCGAAGTCGATGTAGCGCTTCACCTCCTCGTTAGTGGCACCGTGCGTGCCGTTGGGCTTGCACTTAGCGTAGTCGGTAACGCCGAGACGAACCGACGGCAGGTCGTTGGTGTAGCTCCATGTCTTTGTTCCGACAATCATGTTCCACCACACGCCGCAGTACTTTGTGGGATGAATCCATGAGGTGTCCTCTATCTTGCATGGCTCGTTAAGGTTAAGAGTGAGCTTGCAGGAGAGCATGTCGCGGGCATCGTCGCTCACCATTACAGTTCGCCACGGAGTGTTGAAAGGAGTCTGGATGAATCCCTTTCTGCCCACAGCGTCGGGCGTAAGCCACGACTCCAGCACGAGGTTCTTGTCGTCAAGATTGAGGTGCATCGTGGGATAATCCAGGCAGGCAGCCTCATGTATATTAATGTAGAGTCCGTCCTTGGTCTTGAGTTGCAGCGAAGTCTGAACGCCGGTGTCGGAGAATACGGTAGTTGACGAGTTGCTCTTATATGTCTCGCGGTTCTTTGCAATGACCTCACGGATGCCGGTAAGCGGAGTGATGTTATATTCATACTCCTGCGTGTCGTAGTCGCCGGGAATCCAGTAAGCAGTATGGTCGCCGGTCATAGCAAACTGTGTGTGCTCTTCCTTTATCACGAAATAGTTGAGCTCTTGCTGCTGCGGAAACTCATATCGCAGACCCATACCGTAATCATACACACGGAAACGTATGGTGATGTCGCGGTCTGAGGAGGGCTGGTGAAGGTTGACAGCCATCTCGTTGTAGTTGTTTCGGATGGTTGATGTCTCGCCCCACACGGGTCGCCAAGTCTCGTCGAAGGTGGATGTCTGCGTGTCCTTTATCTTGAAACCGTCCATGAGATTGGTCTCCTCCATGCCCTTCGAGGCGTGCTTGTCCTTGGCAAGCTCCAGTCCGAGGTGAGAGGGGCTTACCACCTGCTTGCCCTTATAGGTCATTTCGTACGTGGGCTGTCCCTTGTCTGTGAGCGAGAAGGTGAGCGACACGTTGCCGTTGGGCGACTTTACGGTCTGGGCTGCCGCCATCATAGGGAGCAGCGCAGACAGTATCATGTATGTCTTCTTCATTCTGACGTTTGTCTTATATGTGTTTTATTGCTTTCTTCTATACGGAGTTATCTGCCAGCCTGACTGATGAGCGTGCTAATCTCATCCGTGAACTTGTCGTCAGCCATGAGATCCTCTATGTTGAGGTGCATGCGGTAACGCCAGTAATGCTTCGGGTTGGCAGGGATGTTGATGCGCTCTGCGTCAGCATCTGGCAGACGCAAGCGCTCGTCCATGGCGAGCCAGTCCTGAACACTCAGCACGCAGAGCATCGATGGAGAGTCGAGATGACGGGCAATGATGTCCTCTGCAAGCCATCCTGGCAGCGGATGCGGAGCCGGTCCTTCATGATGAAGCATCGAGTTATAGTAGTCCTGCGTACGTTCATAGTTCTCGTCCCACCACTGGCGGAGCGTAGGCATGTCGTGGCTGGATATGGTACAAACCGAACGGTAAGGGTTCTGGCTGAGATGTCCGAAGCGCGTAGTGGGCGACTTTGGCATGCTCTGCAGCTCAAGGCTGAATATCTTCAGCTCTTCCATCACCCAAGGAACACAATCGGGCACCATGCCGAGGTCCTCTGCACAAACGAGCATACGTGTGGCCTGTACCAGTTTGGGCAGCTTCTTCATCGCCTCACGATACCAGAACTGATTGTTGCGACGATAATAATAGTCGTTGTAAAGACGATTGAAAGCCTCCTTGTCTACATCGTAGAGCGACTCATAGATGAAGTCGAGCTGGGCTGAGATACGCGGATGGAACATATCGGCACGGTTGCGGTCGCGCACGAAGAGCACGTCGCTCACAAGCGAATAGAGTCCGTCGCGCAGCCAAAGGTCTTCCTGTCGGGTCACGCCGGCAAAGCGTTCCTCTATCTTGCGCTGCGTGTTCACCTCGGGCTTCATCCGATAACGCTCGCCGTCGATGCGCTCCAAGTATTCGCTACGCACCTCGTCTGCACGCTCATGGAAGACGCGGTCGAGCACCCTATCGGTGATGTAAGGCTCGGTGAAGCGCTCCTCCTGGAAGTTCAGCCCGTAATGCATTATCTCCTCACGACTCATTGCCTGGGACGGAACGAACTGACCTGTCAGACCGTATACGCAGTCGATGGGTATCTCCCAAATGCGGAAGAATCCCAAGACGTGGTCAATGCGGTAAGCATCGAAGAACTTTGACATGTTCTGGAAGCGGCGCACCCACCACTTACAGCCGTCCTTCAGCATCTCGTCCCAGTTGTATGTGGGGAATCCCCAGTTCTGTCCGTTGACAGAGAAATCGTCTGGCGGCGCTCCCGCCTGTCCGTTAAGATTGAAGTATTTGGGTTCCACCCACACGTCGCAACTATATCTGTTTACGCCGATGGGGATGTCGCCCTTCAGAATTACGCCCTTCTGCTTGGCATACTCGTGAGCTGCCTTCATCTGCGAAGACAGTACATACTGCACGAAATAGTAGAAAGCCACCTCCTGATACTCCTTTGTGCGAGAATCCGACAGCATCGCGCGGTCATCCTCGTTCCATGTATTATGGTCTTTCCATTGTGTGAAATCGGCTGTGCCATACTCGTCTCTCAGCCATGAATACTGAGCATAGGGCACCAGCCAGCTTTGTGTTTCCTGGAAGAACGCCTTAAACTCTGCGCTCTTCATAATCTTCTTACCTTCCTGTTGAAAAACTTTCCTTAAATATCCTGATTTGAAAGCGTTTACCTTCTCATAGTCAATCTGTGGCAGAGCGTTGAGTTGGTTGCGCTCTGCTTCCGCCTCACGACGTGCTTCCTCATCCTCCAGCTCCGGCAATGCTCGAAGATCGACATACTGTGGATGTATGGCGAAGATGCTGATGCAGCTGTACGGATAAGAGTCGGTCCATGTATGGGTGATGGTGGTGTCGTTGATGGGAAGCAACTGCAACACGCGCTGTCCTGTCTTCGCCATCAAATCAATCATCATCTTCAGGTCGCCGAAGTCGCCTATGCCAGCACTCTCCTTGGTACGGAGCGAGAATACTGGGACAAGTGTTCCAGCCAGCTTGCGGTTCCATATCTCGAAGAAAGCCTGATCAAGGCTGTACATCACCGTCATGCCCTTCTTCATGTCGGGCAGAGTGAGGCAGCGGTTATTGCCACACTCCCACATCATCACGTGCCCTGAGGCGTTGGTCACCACGAACTTCAGCTCTATGCTCTCGCCTTGTAGCTGCGAAGCGTCGATGTCGACAGCCCATTCGCAGTAGTTGTGGAGCGTCATGGGCAGCGCTTTGTCCGGACACCATTCGCCTAAAGTCTTGGTGTCGCCCACCACAGCCAGACGTTCGTCTTCACGGAGCTGTGGTGCACGTACGATGAGACGCAGCGTACGGTCGTAGGACGTGGGCTTAAGAGGCTGCGGCTGCTGATGGTTGATGCAGTCCGTAAAGGCGCTACTGTAGAGATACGAGTCGTCCGGCATATCGTTCCAGCGGTCGTAGACGTGATATTCTGTTGCTGCGGTGCACGTGAAGTCGAGCACATGCTTCACCGTCTGCCATTCGCTGCGCTCGTAAGCGCCATCAGCCGTCACCTTATAATAATATGTAAGGCTATGGTCAGACTTGCGCTGCGAAAGGTCGCACCACCACTCCACTCCGTTAACGGTGGTCATGCGATGTGTCTTCACCTCGTCATTCTCCACGATGCAGAGCGAGATTTCCTCACCGAATGCAGTACGGTATTCTATATGAAAATGTAATGTCATTATGTATTTGGGTTTAGGTTTGTTACCATGAAAACTGTTACTTTCCTTTTACGCCTCTTTTCTGCTACGGATGGCAGCCACCGAGAAGGCACCGCAAATGAGCAGTACGCCAGCCACTATCATCATGTTGCTCTGGTGTGAGCCTACAAGATGAAGCAGTTCGCCACCGCATAAGGCTGCCACAATCTGAGGTATGCAGATGGTGCCGTTGAAGAGTCCGAGGTAAGCTCCCTTATGGCTGTAGCCCTCAAGGGCATTGGTGACGAAGGCAAACGGCATGGCAAGCATGGCAGCCCAAGCGCAACCTACGAGCAGGAAGGGAATTACGAGCAGGTTTTTGTCGCCGACGAACGGAACAAGGGCGAAGCCTATGCCGCCTATTACAAGACTAAGAGCATAAGCAAATTTCTCGTTCTTGAACTTCGGAAGAGCCATAGCCCACAGCACAGAGCCGATGGCTTGCCAGAAGAACAGCACGCCTACCCAGTTGCCTGCCTCCTGATAACCCTTGGAAGCCACGTCGGTGGTGTGCCATACGGTTTCGGCAATGGTGCCGTTGGTGTAGGTCCACATATACATAAAGGCTGCCCAGCAGAAGAACTGCACGAGTCCTACCTTCCAGAACATCGAGGGTGCATTCTTGAGAAGCGATATCCAGCCTGCACTTTTCTCCTCGTTCTGAGGCTGAGCCTCGTTATACTTAGCATATTCCTCTGGGTTCCATTCCTTTACCTTCACCGTTGTGAAGATGACACAGAGGATAAGTATGGCTGCTCCGACGTAGAACGAATAGATGACCGAGTCGGGTATTACGCCCTTCGGGGCTTCGTTGGCAATGCCGAGAGCCGTGGAGAAGAACGGGAATACGTAGCCTACAAGCGAACCAGAATTGCAGAGAAACGACTGGATGGAGTAAGCGAGCGACTTCTGCTTCTCGTTCACCATGTCGCCGACAAGCATCTTGAAAGGCTGCATAGCCATGTTGATGCTCGTGTCGAGGAACATCAGCGAGACAAGACCGAAGACCATTGCCGTGCTGACAGCCATTCCGAACGATCCTGCGTTCGGCAACAGACACATTACGAGCACAGCCACCGTTGCTCCGACGAAAAGATATGGGACGCGGCGTCCGAAGCGACACCATGTCTTGTCGCTAAGCGTGCCGACTATAGGTTGCACGAGGATGCCCATCAGCGGGGGCAATATCCAGAAATAGCTAAGGTTGTGAGGGTCTGCTCCCAGTGTGGCAAAGATGCGCGATATGTTGGCGCTTTGCAAGGCGTAAGCTATCTGTACGCCAAAGAATCCGAAACTCAAATTCCAGAGTTTCCAGAATGAAAGATTAGGTTTTTGGGTCATTGTTATTTGGGTATTATACTTTTTATAGCAATAAAGAATTTGGCTTTACTCCTTACAACTCCTTTACTCAAAGTGTGGTGCCTCTCACTACGAGGCGTGTCCTTACCACTCGCATTGCCACCTCATTACGCGGCAGCGAGCCTTCCACCTGACTTATCAGTATGTTGGCTGCCTCCTCGCCCACTGCCACACCACGCTGTTCCACGGTGGTGAGCATCGGATCGCAAGCCATGGAACGGTTGCCATTGGTGAATCCGCAGATGCTTATATCCTCAGGAACTTTAAAGCCCATGCGCTTGGCAGTGTAGAGAATGCCGATGGCAGTGTCGTCGTTGATGGCGAAGAAAGCGTCAGGACGTTCGTCGTCCGGCAACGAGAGTATTTCGGGAGTGATGGCCTCAGCCTGCGCACGGTCGTCACATATTCGGACAAGGGCTTCGTTCAACTTCAGTCCGTTCTTGGTCAGTGCGTCATGATAACCGTTATAGCGGTTCTTTGAGATTTCCAGGTTCATCGGCGAACCATAGAAGGCAATGCGTTTACATCCTGTATCAATCATGTGTGTGACCGCTGCATATGCTCCATTATAATCGTCCACCACCACTCGCGAACCATTCACGCCGGTGCAGATGCGGTCGTAAAACACGAGTGGCACACCATTGTCCATCAGTTTCTGGAAGTGGTCGTACCGTCTGGTGTCCTTGGCTTGCGACACGATTATGCCGCACACCTTATTTTTAAAGAAGTCGTCGCATATAGCCACTTCCTTGTCATAGCGTTCGTTGCTCTGAGCCACCATAACACGATAGCCACGCGCACGTGCTTCTTCCTCTATACCTGACAGTACGGACGCGAAGTAATAATGCACAAACTCCGGAACGATAACGCCTATTACCTTCATCGGAAGGCTACGGCTGTGACGCAACGCTCCTCCAATGACATTCGGGTAAAAGTTATGTTCTTTCGCGTATGCCTGAATGCGCTTTTTCTGGGACGCGCTGATGCGTGGGCTGTCGTTGAGCGCACGACTGACAGTCGCTATGGAGACGCCCAAATCACGGGCTATATCTCGCATTGTTATAGGTAAGTTATCTGCCATGGTTTTCAGTTATGCCGCAAAATTAGTCATTATTCCCGAATGCGTAACGCTTTTCTTCGGACAAAATATCAAAACAGAGTGCAAACGATTGCACTTAAAATATGACGGTTTTGCACAAAAAAAAGAAACAACGTATGTTTATAAATTCTAATTTTGCAAACAGAATGAAATGAGCCCTTAAACTACTGAATTTCACTTATAACATATAACAATAACTAAAAACAGCAAAACATGAAGCAGTTGAAAATCAAATTGCCTCTGAGGACCATGGCACTTGCCGGCGGTCTTCTCCTTGCTACAAGTTCCTTTGCACAGAACAACATCGTCGTTAAGGGACATGTAACAGATGCTTCTGGCGAGCCAGTCATGGGTGCTACCATTACAGTTAAGGGTAAGCCCCTCGGTGTTACCGACATTGATGGTAACTTCTCATTAGACGCAGCCCCCGGAACAGAGCTTACATTCACCTTCTTGGGTATGACTCCGCAGACCGTAAAGGCTTCGAGCAACATGAGCGTTACCTTAAAGGACGACTCTCAGAATCTTAATGAAGTGGTGGTCATCGGTTATGGTGTGGCTAAGAAGAACGACCTTACGGGTTCGGTCACTGCCCTCAAGCCGGATGAGAAGAATCATGGTATCATCACTTCTGCCCAGGACATGATCCAGGGTAAGATTGCCGGTGTGAACGTCAACTCTGCATCAGGTGCTCCTGGAGACGGTGCACAAATCCGTATTCGTGGCGGTGCTTCTTTGACAGCAAGCAACAACCCGTTGATTGTTATCGACGGCATGCCTATGGATAACTATGACACAAAGGGTGTGAACAATCCTCTCTCTCTTGTCAATCCTAACGATATCGAGAGCTTCACAGTGTTGAAGGACGCTTCGGCAACAGCCATCTACGGTTCGCGTGGTTCTAACGGTGTCATCATCATCACCACAAAGAAGGGCCGCAGCGGTCAGAAGCCGCAGGTTTCTTACAATGGTACGATTTCTGTAAGCACCATTGCCAAGAAGTTGGACGTGATGAACGCTTCTGAATACGTTGATTTCATCAAGAACTATTACGGCGAAGACTCTTCTGCATACCAAGGCTTAGGATGGAAGAAATTCAAGGAAGACGGCACACCTGACTATGCTGCAGGCACATTCGATACTGACTGGCAGGACGAAATCTATCGTGCCGGCATCAGCCATGAGCATAACGTCAGCCTTACTGGTGGCATCAACAAGCAGTCATGGTCAATGCCTTACCGCGTCAGCGTGGGCTACACCGGTCAGGAAGGTATCTTGAAGGGTTCAGACTATAAGCGTGTTACCGCAGGCTTCAACATTAATCCTTCTCTGTTCGACAAGCACCTCAACCTCAACATCAACGGTAAGTATTCTTACTCAAAGACTGTTCCTGGTGGAGCGGATGCTGTAGGCGCAGCTATCAACATGGATCCTACTCGCCCTGTAAAGAGCAACGACGAGCAGTTCAAGAACTGGGGAGGTTTTTGGCAGTGGGCACTACCTACTACATCATACGACCCAACATTCCCATACAATCGCAATGATGACGCTCCTACAAACCCAGTAGAAAAGGTGGAGAACTACGACTTCTACAAGAGTGCACATGTTCTCTTGGGCAACGTAGAGGCTGACTATAAGATTCATGGCTTCGAAGACCTTCACTTGCATGCCAACTTAGCCGGCGAATTCAGCAACGGTGGTGAGTATAACACCAACAATCCGCAGTCTACATACGGTTTCTATTATGGTGGCAACAGCGAGAACAAGGAGAAGAAGTATAACCTCCTGGCTACAGCATACGCTCAGTACACCAAGGACTTCAACAAGGCCAACCACTTCGACATCATGGCTGGTTATGAGTATAGCCACATGAAGTATTGGGGCGACCAGTGGAGCAAGTCTATGTATCCTTCTACCTTCGAAGGTAAGAACGACAAGGGCGAGGCTCTCGCAGGAACCGTCAAGTCTTACGACACAAGCAACTGGAAGGGACAGACTTACCTCGTCAGCTGGTATGGTCGTGCCAACTACTCTTTGCTTGACCGTTATCTCCTCACATTCACAGCCCGTTACGACGGTTCAAGCCGCTTCGCTGACGGACACCGTTGGGGCTTCTTCCCATCAGCAGCCTTCGCATGGCGCGTTAAGGAGGAGAGCTTCCTGAGAGACGTAAAAGCTGTCAGCGACTTGAAGCTCCGCCTTGGCTGGGGTAAGACAGGTCAGCAGGACACTGGTAAGGAATACTACACAGCTACTTATAAGAAGAGCACCAGCAATCACCACCTCTATCCTATCGGTGGCGGTGACAACACAGGTCTGCTTTATCGCCCGTTGGCTTACAATGACGATCTGACTTGGGAGACCACTACCACATGGAACGTAGGTCTTGACTATGGTATGTTCGACCAGAGACTTACTCTTAACCTCGATGCATACTACCGCAAGACCACTGACCTTCTCAGCACCACAACCATCTCTGCAGGTCAGAACTTCGACAATGCCCTCCTTATGAATGCAGGAACATTGGAGAACAAGGGTTTTGAGGTTGCTATCACAGGTCGTCCTATCCAGACAAAGGATTGGTTCGTAGAACTTAGCGTTAACGCTGCCTACAACAAGAACGAGATTACAGAGCTTGCAGGCGGCCGCGATATGATTGAGGCAGGAATGAGGGTAGGTCAGGACCAGGCTATCACCTATCATAAGGTAGGAAAGCCAGCCAACTCATTCTTGGTATACCAGCAGGTATACGACCAGAACGGTCGTCCTATCATGGGCTGCTATGTAGACCGCAATGGCGATGGAACAATCGACGAGAACGATAGATACTTCTATAAGAATATCGTAGCTCCTTGGACAGGTGGTTTCAGCTTCAAGGTTTCGTACAAGAACTGGGATCTCGGTAGCAACTTCCGTGCAAGCTTAGGCAATTATCTCTACAATGGATACGAAGAAGGCGCGATAAACACTAAAGAGATTTGCAGCGCTAAGGGATATTACAAGAACACTACAAAGGAGATAGCAGCTTTAGGCTGGACTTCTTACAACTATCCTCTTACCGACTACTTTGTACAGAACGGTAGCTTCCTAAAGTGCGACAACATCACATTGGGCTATAACTTCAACAATCTGTTGAAGGCCGGTAATTACAAGGGCATCTCTGGACGTATCTACGCTTCATGCTCTAACGTATTCACTATCACAAAGTACAGCGGTATCGACCCTGAAGTAAACTCTGGCAAGGACGACAGCATCTATCCGCGTTGCCGCACATTCCTGCTCGGTCTGAACCTCAACTTCTAACAATTTTAAAAAACAGATTTCGATATGAAACTCAATAAATTCAAAACAATAGCCCCCGCAGCAGCTCTCTTGCTCGCAGCAAGCATGAGCTCTTGCATGGATGATTTGAATAAGGGCAACATTGACCCTAATGTTGACCCCAACCCTAACATCACGGGCTTATACAGCAAGTGCTACGCTGGCCTTATCATGGAAGGTAATGACGGCAATGCCGATTTCACTATCGACGACGCTGGCAAGTCAACCCTTCTACGCAACCTGTTCAACTTCAACGAGGTACCTACCGACGAAGCAGTCTGCTGGTGGTCGGATGGCGGTATCGCAGATGTTGGCTACAATAAGTTCGATCCGGGTAATGCTACTCTGAAGAACCTCTACTATCGTCTGATGTCGAACATCTCTTACGAGAACCACTTCTTAAGTCTTGACGCTGCCAAGGCTGAGAAGACCAAGTATGCTGAGGTACGCGTGCTTCGCGCTTACAGCTATTTCCTTATGCTCGACTTCTTCGGCGATCCGACATTCATTGACAAGATTTCGGCTGAGACTCCGCGTCAGGCACACTCTTACAACTCTAAGTTTGAGTCAGGCAAGTCTTACACTCGTGCAGAGCTTCTGCAGTTGGGTCGTGAATTCCTGTTCAACTGGGTGAAGGACGAATTGCTCGCAGCTGAGCCTGACCTCTTGGAGGCAAAGCCTGAGACCGACAGCGACGCCGACTATGGTCGCATAGACAAGGGCACATGCTGGTTGCTCTTGAGCCGTCTTTACCTCAACGCAGGTACATACCTCAACAACGACGGTCAGGACAATCCTTACTGGAAAGAGGCTCTCGAATATGCCGAGAAGGTTATCGAATCACCTTATGCACTCTTCGATGACAGCAAGATGTCTGCAGAGGCAAAGGCTAATGGCTAAAAGCCATACGACTTGCTCT
>OCMD01000165.1_pt1 | contig 16075 bp, 10 predicted proteins | sample 1496061 | NCBI WGS metagenome assembly OCMD01 (sample SAMN01760939, study PRJEB22395) | human gut metagenome | reverse complement strand
CTCCTTTCTTCCTTCTTGCTGTATTAATAATGGGTTAATCTCGGGAAAAGTCTTGTTTTACCCCTCTTCTTACTCTCATTCATTCGTTTTCTTGCTCTCATTCACCCGTTTTGTGAGGGTGTGTCATAAGCTTCTTAGGATATAGATAAGGCACGGATTACACGGATTTTCGCAGATTTCTTTTGATTTTCTTTGGCGGTTTCAATAAAAAAGCGTAACTTTGCGGCAATAAACTATAAAATGAATAATGACTATGATGGGAATATTACAAGTTGCCTCTTAAATATACAAGCGCTATATGGATGATTTTGGCGTTCGTATTGATGAAATGAAGTTGCATAAGCTACTTTATTTCACGCAGCGTGAGTGCTTGATTCAAAAGGGCGAGCCTATGTTTGATGCACAATTTGAGGCTTGGAAATATGGTCCTGTCATGGTTCAGATTCGCCAGCATTATAAAAATGATTCTCTCCCAGAATTAATGGATAAAGAGCAGGTTGTACAATATGAGCCAGTGTTTGATATGGTGTTTAAAACTTATGCTCCACAGAAGTCTTGGAGTTTGAGTACTTTAACGCATGGAGAGTTTTCTTGGAAACACGCAAGAGAAGGCTATGATGAACAGGATTCATCTGAGGTAGAGATGAAAACAGAAGACATTATGGTTGATGCCAACAGGGTTCGTGAAAGACGAGCAGTTTTGCGTCAATTAAATCTTTATACTGCATAAACCATGAGAATAACTGAGGAACAAATGGCTTTGATACATTCTCTTCGTTGTGAACGGCTGGCTTCTAATGAAGAGAATTTGCGATTGATCGATTCTTTCTATAGCACTCGAAACAACAATGTTGCGGATGCTTTGCTGAATGAGGCCTATCAAGAAGATGAGTCTGGTGTTGTTGCCTATTATGTGGTGAAAGATAGCGATGCTAATGTGTTGTTCTTCTTTTCTTTGAAGTGTGGATTGTTGTTTGATGAATTCATAGAAGGAGAAAAATTGACTAGGCTCAAGGAACTTTGTTCTACTTTGTCTGAAAAGCTGAATGGTGGAAACGTGCCAGAAGAAGATAGGGATGGATTGAAAGCCATTTTGGAATCTGTTAGGGCAAAAAAAGGATTGAAGAAAGATGAAGTGGCTCGTATTCTTCATACTACAACAGATTCTCAGGAAATCAATTCTATTTTCGACAAAAACATCAAGAATGTGGGCAAAACCTTTGCTGGTGTGGAGATTGTGCATTTCTGTGCCAATGATGATTGTCGTGAAGTTTGGGATAAATATAATCTTGACCAAAGTCTGGGAGCAATCGTCTTTTGGCATTTTATCGTTCCTTTGATTTTTGAGTTGAGAAAGATTGTTGGTTGTGAATATCTTTTCTTATTTGCTGCTGATTGTGACCCTGATGAGCATCTTGTGAACTATTATAGCCAAAAGTTGAAATTTAAGAAAGCAGACGAGCATAGTGCTGCAATGCCGATTTATGATTTTACATGTAAGTTCATGTATCAAGAAATTGCGGAATTAGAAAAGAAGCGAATGAAGTTCTATGAGAACTTTAATCATGATGAAGATGCTGTCTAATCTTTTCTGACTGCATCAGGTCATAAAGAACTGTTTTAGTAGGTTAAAATAGGCTAGGATACCATATGAGTGCAAAGGTACAAAATCAAATCGAATACACAACTTCTAGAACATAAAATATTGGATATTAATAACTTATATAATAATCGTCCAGACTAAACGGGACAGCAGAGAATGATTCTGCGAGTTCCATCCGGCATTTACATCGTGAAGGCATCTACCCACTCCTGTGCTCAGGCTAAGGGTCAGAAGATTGCCGTAAGATAGCATACTGAACTTGCGAATCTTGAATAAATTATATAGAAAAAATTCTAAAAGCTTGGTAGTTATTTTGTTTTTTCGTATCTTTGCAATCGGAATTAAAATGAAATATACGTATGGCAAGTACCTGATATGCAAGGGGCATATATAGGTGAACTTAGCAAGTCACGATAATTTTGTTTTTTGTAATTAGACAAGCAATTATAGTAGATATGAACGATAGAAAATTACCAGTAGGCATCCAGTCTTTTGAAAAAATCAGAAAGGGTGGATATCTTTATGTTGACAAGACAGATATTATCTGGCAACTTGCCAATAGAAATAAAACGTATAATTACCTGAGCCGCCCACGCCGCTTTGGTAAATCTCTGTTGGTAGATACGCTCGAAGCCTACTTTCTGGGTAAGAAGGAACTCTTCGAAGGGTTGAAGATTATGCAGATGGAGAAGGAATGGGTGAAGCGACCTGTCATCAGGCTCGATATGAGTCGTGCTGGCGCAGAGCCGGAAACTTTACGCTCTTATCTCGACATCACTTTCGACAGATTAGAGAAGGAATATGACATTACACCTAAGCCCACTGCCAAACTTGCCGACCGTTTTGACGGCATTATCCAAACATCATATGAGCAAACTGGACAACAGGTTGCCATCCTCATCGATGAATACGACTCTCCATTGCAGCATTCCTGGAAGACTCCACATCATGAAGCATGTACGGATATCTATAGAGAGGTTTTTGCCATTCTCAAAGCTGATGATAAATACGAGAAGTTTGTTTTCATTACCGGTATTACCAAGTTTACGCAGATTTCTCTTTTCTCTGTACTCAACAATTTGAGTAATATCAGCTTTGATTCTGAGTATGCAGCTCTTTGCGGTATCACGAAAGATGAACTCCTCTCAGATTTTAAATCGGAGATTAACAGGTTGGCTACAAAGAAAGGATGGACTTTTGATGAAGCCGTGGTACAGTTGACGGCATTCTACGATGGTTATCATTTCAGTCATGAAAATATGGTTGATATATTCAATCCATTCAGTCTTATCAATGCCCTCGCTGACTCCAGTCTAAAGAATTACTGGGCTTCATCTGGAGCAACCTCTTTGCTTCCTAAGTTTGTAGATGATATGGAAATTAGATTGAAGGATTTCGAGAAATGTCCGATAGACAGCGATACCTTGGAGACTTCTGATGTGACAGGTGGTGGAGCTGAACTTTTCCTCTATCAGTCTGGTTATCTCACGATAAAGGGATATATGGAAGGAATTTATTTGCTGGGCATTCCAAACTATGAAGTACGCAAGGCTCTATACAAGATAGTCTTGCCAGCCTTGACACTGAAATCAAATGCGATAGTGATATCTACACAGAATATGTTGCTGTATTCTCTAAAAATTGGCGATTTGCCTGAAGCCATGAAATGTCTGAAGGCGCTTATTGCGGATGTGCCATACAGCAATAAGAAACTTGCCAGCATGGATATGGAAGAGAGGTACCGTCTTATCTTGAGTACCATCTTCAATGCTATCGGCTGCAGGGTGGAAGTTGAGAAGATGATTTCTACTGGTAGGATAGATATGGTGTTGGAAACCAATAACTTCATCTACGTTCTGGAACTGAAGCTGAGCAACAATGGAGGCATTGATGCGGCAGCGGAGCAAATTAAGGCTAGACAATATGCCGAACCATTCAAGGCGGATAAACGCAAGGTAATAGCTATTGCTATAGAACTGGATGATTCTGGTAAAGGACTGGTTGATTGGAAGGAAGTTTAGAATCAAGGAATCCACAGCTGGCTTGAGTGCCTGCTGTGGATTCTTTGGTTTATATTAAAGTGTAGGATTCTGACTCATTGCGGAACGTATATCAGGCGGATTGGCATCGCCTTGTAGCGGCCAGTGTTCTTGCCGTTGCTACCACTCACGAATCTCATATTGGATAATCCTATCCTCTTGTTGTAAACATCAAAGTATCTATACCAGAAACCATATTCATGACTGGTGGTACTGAAGCCCTGCGTACCTGACAGCAAAGTCTTGGTCCAGAGATTTACATGGATAGGGTTCTTATGGCTCTCGCCCTCCAAGAATCCACCCATAGGCAGATAGATGTACGGCAACTCGGAATCCACCGTCTTGATACGCACGCAGTTGTAGGTTTCTCCTAACGATGTGGACTGTGGTACCACCTCCAGATTGCCAGCATTAACTAACTCTTCGAACACGGCATCAGTTGGAATGGTATAGCCTTCTGGTGCCAAGACGCTGGAGAGATCCTGATTGGCATCGCTGGTGTTCTGTTTTTTAGAGATACAGAAATAGCCACCAATGGCTTCCTTGTTGTTTGCCAGTGCCACCACATCTGGGGCATAGTAACCATTGTTGGATGCACCTAGGTTGCGGTCTAACATATAATAAGTAGTGGTGGTTCCATCGGCCTTCTTTCCCTCTACCTTTACCACACCATAATAGAACCACCCCTTCACCTTCTTATCGTTTTTCCCGTTTTTTGCCAGCTGATAATCAGTATATGCCTTGGAAGACTCATCTATCTTATGGAAGATACCAGTATGATAAACAGGATAGGTGATATTGAAGCCATCCTTGTTGATGATGGTAAATGAAGACTTCCACAAATCTTCGTTTGCCGTAGTATTGGTAAGGCTTACCTTCCAATTGCCATTATCTTTTTCCACTTTGATTCTACTATCCTTGTTAATCTTAAAATCTCCATCTAGATAAGGGATAAGATACGTGATATTTGCTGTTCCCACGCAGAAATGCAAACCATCATTTCTCACAGCCCCTTGCATATCTGTAGGAGTGATGCCTTGCACATCAGTGTCCAACCAGCTGAAATAGTTGTCAGCTACGGTGGAGTTATTATACTGCATGGTAACGCGTCTCTGATCATCTTTTCTAAAGTCGAAACCAGCCTGCTTGATGGTTATATCAAGAGAAAGGTCGCCAGAAGTAACGGTGATGATTCCTGGACGTGGATTCTCTGATTGGTTATTCTTTTCAAGCTTAAGCTTCAAGGTATATTTCTTGCCTTTAGAAGAGCTGCTTGTCTCTTGTATATTATTCTCGGTCTCTTGCTGCCAATCGGTTATCCAAGAATTATTTATCTTGACATCATATAGCTTACCATTACTACTCGTTGCCTTTGGCAAGGTAGTAACAATGGTTACGGTAGCCTCTGTTGTGTTTGCATTTACCTCCTGATAATCGCTCACTCCCAGTTCATAGTTTTTGCAAGCTATCATTCTGGTGATTTCAGGGTTATCGTCCCGCACCTCTACTTCCAGTCTATTCTCTGGCTGACTCTTCTTAGCCTCATCAAGCGTAGAGAAGCCATAGTCGTTTACCTTGGTTACCTTGATGGTATAATGGTGGTTGCGGAGCAAGGCATATTGGGTTGTCTTTTTGCTATCCTTGTAGAGTGCCACCTTATAATATCCTTCTCTATAATCTTCTTCTTCACTTTTCTTATAATTCGCCTTGATAATCACCATTGCCTTGCCTGCAGCAGTTTCATTTACTGCCACGGTGGTTGCGGTACCGCCGCCCAATGGGTTCGTTCTGAGAGCGGTAGATTCCGCCAAGTCATCGGTAGTAGTTAGCTCGGTATAATTGGCAGGAGCTATGGCTGCCTTGGTTGCCATGTTATAGACGTACAAGCCTGCATTGGTGAAATTACCCTGGATGCCTTTGTCTATCTCCAAACTAATCTTGGCGCATTGGCGCAACATCGTAACAGAAGGATTAGCTTCCAAAAGTTTATCTATTGAAATTTCACCCCAGCAGATAGGGGCATCAAGCTGAGGGTCTCTCTCCTTTGCAGCAGTGAGAGACTGCAAGTCTTGCGCCTCGCTCTCCGTCATGTCGCTGGCATTGGCTACAAGATGTACATTCTTGGTACCAGCAGGTACATTGGTTATCTTTACCTTGTAGCTGCCATCAGACTGCGGTGGTGATAAGGTAGAAAAGCAATCTGCCTTGTCTAAGTATTTGTCCTTATCTCCATAGAACACAGCCCAGAGCGATTTGAATGTCTCCGAGGTCCCCGCTCTTGTACCAATCTGTTGCTTGGTGAAGTTGGTCAATTGAAGGTTCAAGACAAGTCCCTCGGCAGGGATTTCATCCCCGCCGAGTCCGATAGCCTCCATCGTATCCTTGCAGGAAACAAGGCTGAGGAGCAATCCAATCCATATCATTAAATGTTTGATCTTCTTCATTGCTTAAACTGATTTATAACAGTGTTCAAATCTGATACTAATCTTATTTATTTCACATCAGAATGGCTTGCCAGCGTGCCAAGAGGAGCCATCGTACCAGCCTGTGTCGCTATGCTTCTCATAGCTGTTGCCATTGAAAAGCAGGACGCTTTCTCCACCCGTAGCTTTGTTGTCTTTTTTGATTCTGATGGCCTTCTCGTGGTCTCCCTTAACAGCCTTGAGGGTAATCACAGTCTTATACCAACCATTATTCAAATTCTCGCATGACCAACTTTTACCCGCTGTATCATAGATGGTAAAAGACTCGCGCTCTGTATTATCGTTATTACCATTTTTGCCATTGGCGGCACCATATACATTAAACCATCCATAAGTCTGGAATTTGGTGTAAATGGTAAAGTTGATGTTCTCAATAGTTGGCATGTCATCATATATGTTCCAAGTAGGATCTGATGTAGGATCATAGACTATCCAACCCTCTTTATCCTCATAGTCGAAGAGAGGAATACCCGGCTCCAAGTGGTGAGGGCAACGATGAAGCGTAAAACCCCAATTCGTATTGGTATTGTTACTGAACATAATCAATGTTTCACCAGGCTTGATGGTTCTTGTTCCCGTAGCACCAAAATCTGTAGATATCGACTGGGCATCCTTGGGGAAGTCCTTGTAATACCACCCCACATTCGTATTATCCTCAACCATCTTATCACCAGGCCATTCAACTGAAAATTTCCAAACTTTAGAGCTGGCTACAGCTCCAGTTGTTTCACCAATCTGGGTATAGACATAGACACGATGATTGTCTGTTTGAGGTATATAAATTCGCTTGTCATTATCATCCGAAAGGTCTAACCATCCATCTGCCCAGTTGGTATTTCCTATATTTCCATTATAAGTCTCTTCCTTTTTTTCTTCAGGTGTACCCTTATAATTATCAGTTCCATTACTATTATCTCCTTTATAATGTGCGCGGTCGTTGATGGCACGGAAGTTGATACGATAGTTACCTACTGCAGGCTTTACCGTTACCTTGATTTGCTTGACAAAGTTGAAGCCTTCTGGAGATTCCTTTGGCTGCACAGTGAGGTAATGTACTGTCGTGGTAACAGGGTCAGTGGTTGCCACAATCTTGAAGGTTCCTTCTGGAGTATCAGGATTATCGCAAGATGCCTGAATGGTTGACTTACCTACGGTGGAAGAGGTTCCGTTATTGGTGAAAGCCAAACCGCCCAGGTTGGTCTTAAACTGTACCAATTTGGTATTGTTGTCGCTACCCCAATAGATGGTTACTTTCTGTGGATTTACCTCAAAATAAGGAGAGGCATCATACTCTACATCGAGATACTTCTTGATGTTGCCAGCCTTAATCCAAACCTTTGCCGTACCCTTGTACTTTCCATTATATTCGGAGAACAGAATGTCCTCGTTGATTTTGAATGTGATTCTATGATTCTTTATTGCATCTAGCTTGCTCAACACAATCACATCTTTCTCACCACTGGATGTTGTTACCTTTTCATCGCAACCGAAATCTGCCTCTGTCAGCATTACGTTCGACTTATAGTCGATGGAGTCTGCCGTGGTAGATGTTACGCTCGCGTTCGTCTTGCTTACCCACAAAGTAGTATGGTTGAAGTCGGCAGAAATAGTCTCCATTTCCCAGGGCTTCACACTTACCTTGCAATCCAGCTCCATATTACCGAGACTCTTGATAGCACCGGTAATCTCATAGAAGGTACCGCGAGGGAATACGGGTACTTCTGTGGTGCTGGTTTCATCCTTCTTATGACCCAGATTGATGCGATAATTGTTGTCTACAGAACCTCCTACATTACCATTGATGGTAAGATAACTGCGGTCGGATTCAGATGAGATATATCGCTCTGGGAGATAATAGGTCTGCTGGAAAAGCCATTTGCCCGCAGGGTTTACTGGATTTGCTGTTCCGGTTCCTTTAATATCATCATTATTATTTGTTGCTGACGCAGATCTGTTGTCAGTCCAATCGGCATAGTATACGGATGGACGTTCAGATGCCTGATACATATTGCTTGAAAAACCATCCTTGTAATCTTTATCTGCCCAAGTTGGAGTCTCAAATTTACCGCCCCAGTAAAGATGGGTAAAAGGAGAGAGATTCTCGGCTAAAATACTGTTGATGCTAAAGGTCTTGCCTCCGAATTCTGCTTTACTTGAATCGAAGATAAGATTCAGCTTAACCTTTACGCATGTAAATTTCAGGTTAGCTGCTACCTCTGTATATTTATCACCCGCTGCATTAATCACGGTTTCAGCGAGATTGCCTGCGGCATCCTTCTCAGGCTCATAAATCATCGGGATGTTTGTAGAAACCGGCATTCCCGGTTCTGTTCCAACGCCATAACCCAGTACTATTTTTTTGAGATCATCTTCAGTTTGGATAGTTTGACCACTCAACACCTTGTTCATGTTGGCAACCACATAGATATGGTAAGTGCCCGGCTCGATATTGAGCTGATAGTTAGCAACATGCGGCTCTACCATCATTGTAGCCAGTGGGGCAGGGAGCGTCTCTACCAGGAGCTTGCCTTCATTTCCTGTAGGGAAAGCATAGAGGGTCAGGTCGTTGATCTGGCATTCATCTACCGTAGCATTATAGGTAGGAAGGCCGGAAGCATCGTCGGCACGGGTGCCGCGGCTGCTGAGCACGGTTGGCACGAGTACATGCAAGTTGCTTTCTGACGAAATGGGGGCGCGCTCGCCTCCAAGTTCGTCAGAGCAACTTACTGTAACCAACAATATAAACCAACTAACTAAACTTAAAATGAAATCTCGTATTTTCATTGTTCCTAATTTTTAAAGTCAAATACTCTTATGAGCTAAATGCCCCGAAAGGGCTCTGACACCTGAAACGGTTAGAAATCGACACGCTGGATGCGCTTGCTCCAATCCAGGATGGAAATGCTGAGCTGCATATATTTCCACTGGTTGCCCTGGAGGAAGAAGTCGAGCTTATAGTCGTACTCACGGTCCAGGAATTCCTGTGCTGAATAATGGGTTTCGAAAGCACCACGGCCTTGAGCCAGACAGTCAGCAAGATTGATGCGTGCCACCTCTTCGCCTGTAGTCTTGTTCGTGATGGTGAGGATGGCGTTCTTGTCGTTTTCTTCTGCCGGATGCCAGATGAGTCGGGAGAACATGAGGGCGGCATGAGCGGTGCGCTCCTTTACATTGCCCTCGGTATCCTTAAACTCAGTGGTCCAGGTGTAGTATGGGGTATATGTCAACTCCTCGTCGGGGAGGAGAGAGTTGTCGTAACTGATATCGCCGTTGGCATTGGTTATCTGATAACTGAAGTCATCGGCATTGATGTTGGCAGGCTCGTCGGTCTGATGCAGGCTGATGGTGAGCTGCTTGGTATCACGAACCAGACCGATGGTATGGCGTGTAACCTGCAGGTCTTTTACTTCAACCAGTTCGTTGCTGAGTCCTTGCCAGAGTGTATCGAGCGGTTGGCTCTGGTTGTTCACCTTGCCCTGTTCGCGGTCGAGTCGGGCATGGAGGGCGGTGATGTTGTCACCCTGCTGTGGCAGAGCTATCTGGAATTTGGCACCTGGCTGCGCAAGTGCATCTTCGTATTTCTTTTGGAAGGCGAAGGTTGCGAATCTGTATTTGCCCGGTTCCAGATTGATTCGCATGGCATAGTTAGGGTCCTTGAGCGGCTGTGATGTCGCATCGTTATAAGCATCATGGCGAGCAATGAAGTTGCCCTGCTCGTCGTATACGAATACGCTGAGTCCGCCCACATGATCTTTGAACATGTCGGCACGCTGCACGTTGTAGTCGTACTTGAACTGCAAGTCAACACCCATGTCACAAGGAGGCAGGTCGTCGTGCATCAAGTCGTTGCAGCTGCTGAGCATACTGCCCGCCATGATGAATCCCCATCCCATGCATATATTCTTGATCCAACTGTTAAACTTCTTGTTTGCCATGATGCTTATCTGTTTTATGAAAAAGTAAAGTGTATAAATTGATTCTTATTCTTCCGATATAGCCAGCCGCTCCTTAGCGCTAGAGCGGCTGAGCTATATATAATAATGTGAAATGGATTACAAATCGACGCTCTGAGAACGCTTAGCCCAAGAAAGGATCTTCACGCTGACGCTAAGATACTTCTCATTCTCATCATCTGGCTGATTTGGGTCTACTGGAGGTACACCAGGGTAACCAGGACCATAGACGTTGCCAACTGTCAATTCATACCAGTTGTTACGGAGCATACCATAACGGCCAAGATACTGTTTGTTGTTGTCTCCATAAGGTTCACCTGAATTCCATTTAGTCAAAGCATCACCGAAGTGCTTAACACGAGCGATATAATATGTAGCACCCTCAAGATAGGTATTGATACCAACCATCTCTTCTGGACGACCAGCTTTCAAGCCGAGTTTATCATTGATGCCGGCAACGATTTGGTCACCAGTCTTACCACTATAATCTTTACCGGTGGCAACAAGAACTGCACCAGTAGCATCCTTAATATCTGCCAAGGTAATCACATGTGAGCCTTCCTCCGTCGTGAGTCTTGTATAGTCAACTGTACAACCTGGGAGAACTGAAGTTGCTGCTGCATTTACAGCAGCCTCCAAGTCTGCTTCTTTCAGGATAGTTTTCATATTACCGATGGTGTAGAATGTTCCATGTTCACCTGCAAGGCTATTGCCTTCATCATCCTTAGGAGTATATGTTGCCTTGAAGATAACACGGGTTGTCTGACCCTGATACATGTTTGTCAAGTTAAAGGTGTTCTCTAAGCAATATACCGGATTGGTTTTGGTGGTGTTGGTGAAGTCTTTATCAATCTTACTTGTAGCATCGATAAAATTGAATTCTTTGTCTCTTTTGTCATCACCAGTTTCATTTGGTTCTTTGAGTTCTTTCAAATCGTAGTTAGGATCCTTACCCCAATAAACTCGATTGTTAGTACCTTTGAAACGATCTGTAGTCCAAATAGCAGGGAAATCTTTGCTCAAGCCATCAATATTATGAACAGCGAATGTCTTCTTGTTTGTGATATCCAAAGCCCAATTGCTAAATGTTACTTGACTCTTTGTAGAATCTGATGTTGCCTTGTCCATAACAGTTTTTGTTCCAGGGTCAGCAACAGTCATCTTTGCTACTCCACGCTCTACATAAACATCTGCAGAAGTATTAGCCTTAGCCAAAGCCTCTGTAGCATAAATCTTATCTTTATCAATTGTAACCAAAGTTGTTACTTTGCCAGCTTCATTCAATGGAGCATTAGCCATATAGAAGTCGCCTGTTTTAGCCAAGTCGGCTAATTTAGGACTCAGAACCTGGTTATTCCACTTATTATAACTATCACCTACAGTAGGCAATTCAATCTTTACACCACCACCAGTAATATTGTTATTGAGTAAAACCAAAACACCATATGTATTCTTAGTATCCACATTGGTAAGCTTTGCTACCAACTTTTTAGATTTTGTGGTGATACCTACTGTTGTATCGTCTTCCCAATCTGTAGCCGTAAAAGGTAAAATTACACTCTCAACAAACTTGTAAGAACCTTCATCTGCACCATACTTCTGGAAGATAAGGGCAGTTGCGTCAGAAACTTTATACTCATCTTCTGTGCCTTCGTTCACTTCGGCACCACCAGCATCTGCTGCACGAGTTCCACTTACCGAAGGCAAGTTGATGGTGAAAGTAGCATAACCAACACCTGCTTCGTTAGTACCAGTACCTGGACCTGCGGTTCCCAGGTCCTCATTGCTTGAACAGCTTGCTGTCATAGCTGCGATGACAGCCAAGCCAAATAAATGTTTAATCTTCATAATTTTTGAAAGTTAAGCTTGTTTATAATCGTTATTCTCTAATTTTCTGTTATTCCAATTCCTTTATCTGCTTGAAGACATCTCTTACACGCTCTGCCTCTTTCGAGTTGCCTGCCTTGGCAAGATGCTTTTCGGCAGAAGTAAGATCACCTTTCTGCAAATCGGTGCAGGCGGCATTGAGATTCGCTGTCTCATCATCTGGGAAGAGGCGGACGGCAATGTCGAATACCTCGTTAAACTCTGGCGAACCCGGCTCGTAAGTCTGTGCCACCAGGAACATCTCCTGCAGAGAAAGCTGCTGAGGCTTGGTCTTCAATATCTCCTTAGCCTCTTCGATGCTGAACGGACGAACCGTGTAGGTTACCGTATAGTCGCTATGACGGAGACGAGGATAGATATAATCCAGGATATAGCGGTAACTTGCCGGATGGAGCTTTCTGATCTTCAGGTCCTTATCGTCGGGAGCCAGCGAGGAGTTAGCTATCTCGAGTATCGCTTCCTTATCAGCCAGATGACTAGCCTGGATCTTCTTCTTGAATCCTTCCCAGTCTTCCGGTGTAGCCTGATAGGTAAAGAGTTTGCTGTTTAAGGTGTAGAGGCTGCTCACATATTTGCGGAGGGCAGCTGCACGCTCGTTGGCAAGGCGCTTGTTGTTGGCATACGAACCATCAGGCGAAGCAAAACCATGGATATCAATATCTGTGATTTCAACGTTCTTGTCGTTCTTCACCAGGTCGATGGTAGAAGTAATCTTCTTCAGCTCAGTAGCATTCTCACGGAAGTTGGCAAGGATATTACTCTTGTTAACCACAAAGCTGAGATAGGCTTCACCCTTTTCGGCTCTCACCTTCTTGGCTTCCGCCTTCGGCTGCACGAAGAAATCCTTCGTAATCTTCGGTGTACGGTCGATATCTGCAATCGGCGTGTTGTCCTGTTCTATCAGGTTGCCGCATCCGCAGAGATCTTCCTTTACCGAGAGTTTGAACTTCTTCATCCATTTCTGATAAGGAACAGACTGGGCGAAGTAAACCTGCTGACTGGTCTTGTTCTTGCGGGTAAGAACCTGTGCCTGCGGATTCTTCTTGCTGTCGGCAAGTCGGCGGTATCTTACAGCCTGGTTTCTACCCTGGATGATGATAGGGTTGAGAGCGATAGAATCAGTTCCTTCCATTACCGGGGTGAAAACAATCTGCTGCTCTGATTTCATCTTCAAATCGTTCAGATTCATACGGAAGGCAACGTCCATCCGGTTGCCGTTCTTGCGTGCCAAGACGCTGTCTACCTGAACCTTACCCCCTGCCAGCTGTTGAGCCTGAGCAGGCATGATGCCCTGAGAAAAGAGTATGCAGAGAGGCGAAATGACCGCATAAAGCTTCATTTTATCCATATTATGATTTCCCTAATTTTTTTTGTATTCTGTCTAGTTATTACGTGTTTATATTGTCAGTTAAAACAACAGTTAAATAAAATTCTTAGAACACGTATATGAGAGATAGTGCGGCTTTTGTAGGGCCCACATAGTTGCGATGGTCTTTGTCGAGACATTTTTCGCATCGTCCGTAAAGCTTGTAAGGACTGTAGGCATATCCCAAACCGATAGACCCTTCGAAATTGAGGTGCTTATTGAGCAACCACTGATAGCCGTAGGTAAGGCCTCCACCTACATACCAGCCTTCATAGTGCCTGCCCTCCAGAGTTTTCGGCAGGATGCCGAAGGGCATGTCAATGTTTTTAATGTTGTATTCACCGCCTAAGGCATGAATTCCGAAGAAATGGCCTCCAAACTTCTGGCAGGTGTACCATCTGTATTCTGGCATAACATTCCAGAATCTCATCTTCTTGTCGCCCGAGAACTTCCAGGGGTTCAGGGTTCCGAAGAGTTGGAAGGTTGTTTTCTTGCCCGTGCCGATTTCTATGCCGGCGTTGGCAGATGTGGAAGCCCATCCCAGTAAGTTGGTCTTCAGAGCGACCTCCTGCGCTCGCGTCGCTGCCGTTGAAAGGATCAGCAGCAGCAACATTGCTGATTTTATGAATGTTTGCTTCATCATATCTTTACTTTTATATTTGGTTTCGTTATATTAAACTTAGCCTTCGTTCGCTAGTTGGTATCTTTTTTCGGCTGCAAATTTAAGAGAAAATCCAATACGAAGCAAGAAAATGTTTCAAAAAGGTTACATTTCTTTGTGCAAACGTTTGCACACTTCATGCAACCTGTTTACGCACACACATCATCAAGCACATGATTGATGGCTGCCTTTAGATACAACAAAGTTAACAAGAGAAGAGGCTCTACGCCGTTGGAATGCTTCTAAGGAAAACAAACGTAAAATGGTGGAGAAACTGGAGAACTTGGTTCGCAAAAGCTGTCTGGAACGTACTGGTAAAGAACCTATAGGGGTAGAAGTATGGTAGTAACTGTTAAAATTTGGAAAAACGGACAAAAAGATGCGTAAATACCTTGGAAAAACGGACAAATTATCGTATATTTGCCATGGAAAAGCGGACAAAATACGTTCGTTTAATATTAGAAAAGGGGACAAGGATATGATTAAACGTAAGATAGACAGATATTTAGCTGATTTCTTCGAAGCGAATAAGAAAGCTTTGATGTTGACAGGAGCAAGACAGATAGGAAAAACATATTCTATCCGTCGTTTCGGTCATGAACATTTTGAAAGATTCATAGAAATCAACTTCATCGAAAATCCAGGCTTGGTAAAGGTCTTCAGCAAGGCGAAGAATAGTCAGGACATCTTGTTGCGTCTCTCCACTGTGACCAGCCAGGATTTAATCAAGGGCAGTACCCTTGTGTTCTTTGATGAAGTGCAGGAATGCCCGGAAATCGTAACTGCCATCAAATTTCTGGTGGAAGAGGGGAGCTATCGCTATGTTTTAAGCGGTAGCCTATTGGGTGTGGAGATCAAGAATCTCCGTTCTGCACCAGTGGGATATATGGATGTGAAAGATATGTATCCTCTTGATTTGGAGGAGTTTGCTACTGCAGTTGGTATCAACGATAGAATTATAGATGCTTTGAGGAAACATTTTACGGAAGGGACTGCTGTAGATGAATTCATCCATGAAAAGATGATGGAGGTATTCCGCCTTTATCTTATAGTAGGTGGAATGCCTGCAGCTGTTGATAAATATCTGGCTACCAATAATCTGCAAGATGTAATGGCAGAGCAGCAGGCTATCATACGTCTCTATAAGCAGGATATAGCGAAATATGACCCTGACCATAAATTGTATATTCAGGAAATCTTTGACAGGATTCCTGCTGAGCTTGATGCCAAGAACAAGCGTTTCATATTGAAGAACCTGAATGAAAACATCAAGTTTTCACGTTATCAGAACAGTTTCTTGTGGTTGAAGGATGCCGGTGTAGCTTTGCCGGTATATAATGTTGAGGAGCCTACTGTGCCGTTGATTTTGTCGAGCAGCAGAAACTTATTCAAGCTGTTTATGGCAGATATTGGTCTTTTGGCAAGTCTTTATGCGGATGGCATTCAACTGAAGATTTTGGATAACGAACCGTCCATCAACTTTGGTTCGGTATATGAGAATGCCGTAGCACAAGAGCTCTGGGCGCACGGTTTCCTGTTGTATTATTATAACAACAAGCGCCAGGGTGAACTGGATTTTGTGATAGAGCAAAATGGTGAGGTGTTGCCGATAGAGGTTAAATCGGGCAAGGATTATGAGCGTCATAAAGCGCTTACGAATGTGGTGAACTCAACAACTTATCAGATTTCTAAAGCCTATGTGCTGTGTAATGATAATGTGAAGAAGGTGGGAAAAATCACTTATCTCCCTATTTACATGCTGATGTTTATCAAGAAGGAGCAGAAGCTGCCTACCAAATATTCCATTGATTTAAACGGACTGGTTTAAAGGAGCTCAGTATTAAAAGAGAGTCCGGTTTTTTAAAGGACTCTCTTTCATTATATTATGGGTTATTCTACAGTCTCTATCATGTCGATAATGGTATAGATTGGCAAGATATCAAATGAAAATTAGCCTCCTATATCTATGAATCTCCTATTCATATTAATGGATATCAGACTCTTCAGCTGCTGATGCTTTGTTTTCCCTGGGTTGTGGGTTGGGTACGAAGCCAAGGATGGCAACCAGACAACTCATCAAAGG
>OCMD01000149.1_pt1 | contig 17211 bp, 11 predicted proteins | sample 1496061 | NCBI WGS metagenome assembly OCMD01 (sample SAMN01760939, study PRJEB22395) | human gut metagenome | reverse complement strand
GTATTACAAGTTGTCCAAGCATCTGCTTCAATACAGCAGTTGGGTAGGCATAGAGCCGCCTGCTGAGCATTGGGATTCGCAAGTGATGGATGGCAAAGGGCTCTTCTATGGCGTTGAGGCTGATGCCACTTATCGCACCAATCATCTGACTTTGAGTGGTTCTTATACGCTCTCTTGGAACAAGCGAAAGTATGATGACTTCTATCAGGATTGGTATTACGACAAGTTTGACAACCGCCATAAGTTGAATCTGTCTTTGCGGTATGCGTTTAACAAGAAGGTGAGTTGCTTTGCGGTCTGGAACTATCACACGGGCAATCATGCCACGGTGCCAACCCAGTTGGCGGCATTGCCAAGCTTGCCAGATCAAGAAGGCAAGTATTACAGGAATTGGTGGAATTCCGCCTCTTATGTCTATGCCATCCCCAATAATTTGACGCTTCCAGCTTATCATCGCTTGGACTTGGGATTCGATTTCCGTCATGTCACCAAGCATGGACATGAGCGCATTTGGAATTTGAGCATCTATAATGCTTATTGCCATCTCAACTCGATGTACGTCAAGGTGGACTATAATGAGGGTACGCAGCAGTTTGAGGCGAAAAACAAGGGATTTATTCCAATAATACCTTCATTTAGCTATACTATCAAGTTTTAAAACAAAAGAAATCTCATTGGATATGAATACAAATCATAGAAGAATAAAAATCAATGTAAGTTGGAAATGGGGACTGTTCTTCTTTTTGATGAGCGTGGTCTTTTCTTCTTGCATAGATGATTTTGATGTGAAGAAGCTGCAAGATACTCCCCGATTGGTACTTTATTGTTTTCCAACGGAGGGAGATACCACACTTATCGTTGTAACGAAAAGCTTGCCCGTTTCTTCTTTCAAAGGAGATATAGATACCCAATCACGCTTGCCCGTGGATGCAAGTGTCGTATATAAGGTAAATGGAATGCCACAGGAGGTGAAACGTATCGAAAACATAAAGGAAGCACAGTCCTTTTCTCAAGTTTCCGATAGTTGGTCTCTTTCTACCCTAATAGGACAGTATTATGCCGTAGGAAAGCAGAAGGCTGGAGATAAGATTGAGGTCCAGGTATCGGCAGATGGTCTCTCCGAGGTTTCTGCTTCGACTTCCATTCCTGAGAAGGTTGATGTAAATATAGGTGACATCCATTTGAAAGAGAAATCGTCGGATCATGATGTTTATTTCTCGGTAGATAAGTTGGAAGCGACTTTTAGTGACCCTGCTTCAACCACGGATTATTATTCTGTGAAGGTAACTCGCAAGCAGAAATATGGAAACTTGAAAGGTGTTCCCAAAGAAGGCAATAGATGGCAATATGATGTTTATGCTAATAATTACCAAGATTACCTTAATTATTTGGGTAGGGAGGATGAATATGAATGGTGTTTTGATAGTTTGGCATCAAATATTGTTTGGCCTGAGATGGTGACCACCAGTGAGCCATTGATTAACAAGAAGTCAGAGTTGGATAATGATTTCGGCTTTGACGAATACAAATACTTTGATGATGTTTATATCTTCAATGACCGGACGATAAATGGACAGACCTATACGATGCATTTGGAAGTGAACAGTAATGATTCTTATTGGCACACGTATGATGGTTGGGACCGTTTGTTTGGCTTTACTTATAATGTACAACTTTGCAAGGTTACTCCAGAGTACTATCGCTTCTTGAAGAGCATTAACGATGCGCAGAGCAATAGTTGGGCGGACGCTGGATTGATGCAGGTGACACCTACTTATTCGAACGTAAAAGGTGGTTTCGGTGTAGTGGCAGGATTTAATGTCTGTGAAGCTTCGAAATATATCGCCCCATTGCCATCGGCACCATCGGATAATCAAGGTGGAATATATACCAAATAAAAAAGTGAGGAGTATGAAAAGAAGTCTTTTTATCATTTTAGGTACCTTGTGCTTTGCCATTGCCGGCAAGGCACAGATTACAGGACAATTTTAAACGAAGAAAGGGATTCTATGATGAAGATCAACAAGAATGAACAGGATTTTGTGCTGAAGTATTTTCAGCCGGGCAAGCTGGATACCCGGAAGGCTTTGCAGAAAGTGAAGGCTCGGGTTGGCATTGCTGATGAAGAGGTTTCGCATGCTGCAACTGTATCTTTACGCATGCGTCGCATCCGCTGGATAGCTGTGGCTGCATCTATTCTGGTACTTTTCACCATAGGAGCCTATACGCTTTTGCAGCCAAAGACGGTAACGCTTTCTGCTGAATCGGAAGTAATGGCGTATCATCTGCCTGATGGAACGAAGGTATCGTTGATGCCTCATTCTTCTCTTTCCTATCAGGAAGATGATTGCAGAAAGGTGGAGATGAGGGGCTGCATCTATTATCAGGTGAAGCATGATGAACAGCATCCTTTCGATGTGATGGGAGAGCATGGACACGTAAGAGTGCTCGGTACCCAGTTTATGGTGGATGAAAGAACGGATGCTCCCGAAGTGATGGTAACCAGCGGAAAGGTGCTTTTCACAGCTCGTAACTCTGAAGAGGGTGTCTTCCTGATTAAAGGAAAACGGGCACGTCTATTGAAAGGGGCTGCCCAGCCTAAGTTGTTGGCAGATTATGATATCAATGATGTGGCATGGGCTACCCATCGTCTGCATTTTGACAACACTCCATTATCAGAAGTATTGGAGGAACTTTCTAAATTATCTGGTACAAGATATACGGCTTCTGATGAGAGCAAGCGTCTGACGGGTGACTTTGATACGAATTCCATCCCGCAGGTCATCCAAGTAATAGAAGAAACATTGGGTGTTCAGATAAGATAAGTGTGTGAATAAAATATCGTAAAAAGGGACAAACTTAGGAAAAGTAGGCTATAAAATGAGAAAATAAGTAAAAAGGGTGCATCTTTCGTATTGATTTAGGGTGATATTCAAAATTATTTTGTATCTTTGCCCTCGTAACAAATCAAACAATTTATAAAAAATAAAAGTATGGACTTTAACAAACTATTCTCATTGGAGGGTAAGGTTGCCCTCGTAACAGGTGCCGCATACGGTATCGGTTTCGCTATTGCTGAGGCTTATGCCAAGGCTGGTGCTAAGATTGCTTTCAATTGCCGCAGCCAACACCACATGGATCAGGCTCTTGCAGATTACAAAGCAAAGGGTATTGAGGCAAAGGGTTATATCTGTGATGTAACAGATGAGGAACAGGTGAAAAACATGGTAGCTGACATCGAGAAGGAACTTGGTGTTATTGATATTTTGGTAAACAACGCAGGTATTATCAAGCGTATTCCTATGACAGAGATGTCTGTAGATGACTTCAAGCAGGTTATTGACATTGACCTCACTGCACCTTTCATCGTATCTAAGGCAGTTATCCCTGGTATGATCAAGAAGGGGCATGGTAAGATTATCAACATCTGTTCTATGATGAGCGAGCTGGGCCGTGAGACTGTTTCTGCATACGCAGCTGCCAAGGGTGGCTTGAAGATGTTGACACGTAACATCTGCTCAGAGTATGGTGAGTACAACATCCAGTGCAATGGCTTGGGCCCTGGTTACATCGCAACTCCTCAGACAGCACCTCTCCGTGAGCGTCAGGCTGATGGTAGCCGTCATCCATTCGATAGCTTCATTTGTGCAAAGACTCCTGCTGGTCGCTGGTTGGAACCAGAAGAGTTGGCAGGTCCTGCTGTTTTCTTGGCTTCAGATGCTTCTAATGCAGTGAATGGTCACATTCTCTACGTAGATGGTGGTATCTTGGCATATATCGGAAAACAGCCAAAATAAAGGATCAAACATGAAGATTTAAGTTTGAATAAACTTGAATAGAATAAAAAAATATAGGGCAGCCATAAAGGACTGCCCTATATTTGTAATTAAAATAATCTTTACAATTATTTGTTGATTGCATCTGCAAGCTCAGCACCAGCCTTGAACTTGGCAACCTTTTTAGCTGCAATCTGGATCTTCTCCTTAGTAGCTGGATTGATACCCTCACGAGCAGGACGCTCGTTAATGCTGAATGTACCGAAACCTACCAACTGGATCTTGTCACCTGCAATGAGGGCTTCCTTCAATGCGTTTGTTGTAGCTTCAAGAGCGGCCTTAGCCTGTGCCTTTGTAATCTCAGCACCTGCTGCAATCTTGTCAATCAATTCTGTCTTGTTCATAATTTTTCGTTATTAAATGAATAATATTGTTGTTTCTTAGTTGAATTCGTTTACAAATATAGCTTTTTCTTGTGAAAGTTCAAATAAAAAAAGCAGAAAAGTGATGAAATTATTGAAATTTAAGTGTAATAAGTCTATTTTTTGGTGTTTTCACGGATATTTTTCGTAATTTTGTCGCCAAAATACAAATATTATTCAGATTATTAAACTGTTTATAGAAATAAAGTTATGCGCAATATTCCAATTGTAACAAAGAATTTGCTGATAGTGAATGTAGTAGCATTCCTGGCATGCATGCTGATGGACAAGAGTATGGGTGGCGGTTCTGGCCTGACAGATATGTTTGGGCTTCATTTCTTCCTGGCATCCGATTTCCATATTTATCAGTTAGTTACCTACATGTTTATGCATGGTGGTTTCCAGCATATTCTCTTTAATATGTTTGCCTTATGGATGTTTGGCTGTGTGGTTGAAAGAGTTTGGGGACCAAAGAAATTCCTTTTTTATTACATAGCGTGTGGAGTGGGAGCAGGTTTGTTCCAGGAAGCTGCACAGTATATTACCTATGTGGCAAAGGATATGGCAGCTTATGATTATGTTAGTGTTAATGGAGCCAGAATAACAATGGAGCAATATCTGAACCTATGGACTACCGTGGGTGCTTCAGGAGCTATTTATGCCATATTGCTTGCCTTTGGTATGATTTATCCAAACGAGCGTCTCTTCATTTTCCCGTTGCCAGTTCCTATTAAAGCCAAATTCTTCGTGATAGGTTATGCTGTCATAGAATTGGTTTCAACATTCTCTCTCTCTGATGACGGTGTGGCTCATATTGCCCATTTGGGAGGTATGGTCTTTGGATTCTTCCTGATCCGTTATTGGCGTAAACAGATTGGTAATGGTTACTATCAGTCTAATTCTGCTGATGCATTCGATAAGTTGAAAGGTATGTTCGGTGGAAAGCGTCGGGCAGGTAGAACGCATTTTACTTATACCAAGAATGAATCTTATAAGACGACTTATGAACAGGATGCTGAATGTAAGACCAATGAAAAGGTCGTATCTCAGGAAGAGATAGATAGGATCTTGGATAAGATAAGGAAAAGCGGTTATGATAGCTTGACTCAGAGTGAAAAGCAGATGCTCTTTGATCAGAGTAATAAGTAGGAAACTATGTTTAAAGGATTTAAGGAATTTACATATAAGATGGTAGCTGGTGCTAATGTGGCAACTATCATCATCATGTTGCTGGTGGGCTTTTCTGACTTCTTTCAGCCGGAAAAGTTCGCCGCATTGGCTAATCTTGGCTTACTTTTCCCGGTTTTTCTTATAGTTAACTTAGGCTTTTTGCTTTTCTGGTTGCTCTTCCGGTCTAAGTATGCCATTATTCCATTCTTAGGCTTCTTGATCTGTTTTGTTCCTGTCCGCAAGTATATGCCAATCAACTTTTCTGGCGAAACTCCAAAAGGTTGTATCAAAGTTCTATCATATAATACCTGGAATTTTGGTGCACAGACAGAGGATGCCGAAGGAACTAATATCTGTATTGCTTATCTGCAGGAGCAGGATGCTGATATTGTTTGTCTGCAGGAAGCATGTCCTACTTCCCGGAATATTGAACAGATAGATAGTATGCTCAAGCCGATGTATGCTTATCAGGATACAACGATGCACGTGAATGGCGGAAATTGTCTTATGTTGCTCAGTAAATACCCCATTCTTTCGAAAGAGCGAATTCCTTATGAATCGAAAGGAAACATGAGTGTAGCGTATCGTCTGAAAGTGAAAGATAGAGAGGTCCTTCTCATCAATAATCATTTGGAAACTACCGGCTTAAGTTTAGAGGACAGACGCCAGTTCAAGAATCTGGTTATCGGAAAATTGCAGGTTGATACTGCTGAAGAAACGTCCAAACTGCTTGTTGTAAAACTTGCCGAGGCAACAAAGAAACGGGCTCCTGAGGCTGAGGCTGTAGCAAAATACATTCAGCAGCATAAAGAACAGAGTATTATTTTGTGCGGTGACTTTAATGATGGTCCTATCTCTTATGCTCATCGTACGATAGCTAAAGATTTGACGGATTGCTACATTGCAAGTGGTAACGGACCGGGTATCAGCTATCATCATGGAGGCTTTTTTGTTCGCATTGACAATATCATGTGTTCAGACGATTGGAAGCCTTATGAATGTAAAGTTGATGATAAAATCGCCGTTTCAGACCACTATCCTATCATTTGTAAGCTAAAAATGCGCCCTAAAAAGCAAAAATAGAGCAAATTATTCTTATATAAGAAAAAAAATGCTTATTTTTGCACAACTTTATGGAGGTTTTTGAAAGAATCCCTAAAAGCAATTGAAAAGAAACAAATAATTAATAACAATAAATAGAAATGCAAAACAAAGGAATTGTAATTTGTGTAGCCGTCTTACTGACACTCGCAAGTATCTTCTATTTGTCATTCTCGTTTGCCACACGTTACTATGACAGCGAGGCTGCAAAGATTAAAGATCCTATTGCTCAGCAGGATTATAAGGATTCTGTTAAGTACTTAGGTGTTTATTCTTACCAGAACTGCTTGGAGACTCAGATTGGTCTTGGACTTGACCTTAAGGGCGGTATGAATGTAATTCTTGAGATTTCTGTACCTGATGTACTTGAAAACCTTGCCGATCATAAGACCGACGCTGGTTTTACCAATGCCATGAAGGAAGCTAGAGCTCAGGAAGAAGCTAACGGTGGTGACTTCGTGTCACTTTTCATTAACGCTTATCATAAGAGCGCACCAGGTCATAAACTCGCAGAAGTGTTCGCTACCCAGCAGTTGCAGGGCAAGGTTTCTCCTCAGAGCAGCGATGCAGAGGTAGAGAAGGCTATCCGCGCTTCTGTACAGGATGCTATTGACAACTCTTTCAATGTTGTCCGCACCCGTATCGATAAGTTTGGTGTTGTACAGCCTAACATCCAGAAGTTGGAAGGTCAGCAGGGCCGTATCATGGTAGAAATGCCAGGTATCAGCCAGCCAGAGCGTATGCGTAAGATGCTCCAGGGTAGTGCAAACCTTGAGTTCTGGGAGACATACAACTCAGAGGAAATCGCTCCTTATCTCCAGCAGCTTGATACCCGTATCGCTAATGGTGATAACGGTGAGGAGAAGACAGACTCTGTTGCTGCTGATTCAACTGCCGCTAAGAAGGAAGTTGCTAAGGCTGAGCCTAAGAAGGCTGAGGCTAAGTTCTCTATCAAGAAGAAGGATGATGCTGCAAGCAAGGTAGGCGAGGATGCTCAGAATGCTGCTGCTATCAAGGCTCACCCATTGTTGGCTCGTTTGCAGCTCGGTGGTGGTTTGAGTACTGTTGGTTATGCTAGCGTTCGCGATACTGCTGCCATCAACAAGATTATCTACTCTGCTGTGGCTAAGCGCGTTTTGCCATCAGACTTGCGTCTGCTTTGGAGTGCTAAGCCAGCTGATAACCTGAAGGTTAAGAATATCTTCGAGCTTCACGCCTTGAAGGTGACTACCACTACAGGTCGTGCTCCTTTGGAGGGTGATGTAATTACCGATGCTAAGGACGAGTTCGACCAGATGGGTTCACCTGTTGTTAGCATGAAGATGAATACTGAGGGCGCACGTAAGTGGGCTCAGATGACCAAGGCTAACGTAGGTAAGGCTATTGCTATCGTTTTGGATGGCGTAGTTTACTCTGCTCCTCGCGTAAACGGCGAGATTGACGGTGGTAGCTCTCAGATTTCCGGTAACTTCACTATCGAGGATACCAAGGACTTGGCTAACACATTGAAATCTGGTCGCATGCCAGCTCCTGCACGTATCGTTCAGGAGGAGGTTGTAGGTCCTACACTCGGTGCACAGTCTATCCAGATGGGTATTGTATCATTCGTTGTAGCTTTCGTACTCCTGATGGTTTATATGGTGATGATGTACAACATCATTCCTGGTATGATGGCTAACCTGGCTTTGCTCGTCAACGTATTCTTCACGCTGGGTATTCTGACGTCCTTCCAGGCAGCCTTGACATTGCCAGGTCTTGCCGGTATGGTCTTGTCTCTGGGTACTGCCGTGGATGCCAACGTGCTTATCTATGAGCGTATCAAGGAGGAGCTCCGCTCCGGCAAGGGTATGAAGCAGGCTGTAGCTGCCGGTTATGGCAACGCTTTCTCTGCTATCTTCGACTCTAACTTGACATCTTTGATTACTGGTGTTATCCTGTTGACTACCGGTACAGGTCCTATCCGTGGTTTCGCTACTACATGGATCATCGGTATCGTAGTTTCATTCTTCACTGCTGTGTTCCTGACTCGTCTGGTTTACGATTATAAGTTGAACCACGATAAGTGGATGCACTGCAAGTTTGATACTCCAGTTTCTCACAACCTGATGCAGGGCAAGAAGTATAAGTTCATGTCTATGTACAAGACTACCTTCACCGTTGCCATCGTAGCAGCTGTGGTATTCATCGGTAGCTTCTTTGTTCGTGGCTTGAGTAAGAGTATCGACTTTACTGGTGGTCGTAACTATGTGGTACAGTTCGAGAATCCTGTAGAGCCTGAGCAGATCCGTACCGTTCTTGGCGGTGCTTTCGTCAATGCAGATGGTACTAAGGCTACTACAAGTGCTATTGCTATCGGTACAGACGGTAAGACCATCCGTGTATCTACCAACTATATGATTGAGAGCAACAGTCCAACTGTTGACGATGAGGCTGAGACCATCCTTTACAATGCCTTGAAGAAGGCTAACCTGGTTTCTCAGAAGAGTGTTGAGGCATTCAAGAACCCACGTCAGGGTGGTTCTATCATCAGTAGTACAAAGGTAGGTCCTTCTGTGGCTAAGGATATCACTATGGGTGCTATCTATAGTGTGCTCTTCGCATTGATTGCTATCTTCCTCTACATCCTGGTACGTTTCCGCAACGTGGCCTTCTCTGTAGGTTCTACTGTAGCTTTGGCATTTGATGCCTTGACAGTAATCGGTTTCTACTCACTCCTGTGGGGTCTCGTTCCATTCTCATTGGAGATTGACCAGACCTTCATCGGTGCTATCCTGACCGTGGTAGGTTACTCTATCAACGATAAGGTGGTTGTGTTCGACCGTATCCGTGAGAACTTGAAGTTGCATCCTAAGGGCGACCGTCAGCAGCTCTTCAATGCATCTATCAATGAGACATTGGCTCGTACCATCAATACATCTACATCTACATTGCTCGTGTTGCTCTGTATCTTCATCCTCGGTGGTGACAGCATCCGCAGCTTCTCATTCGCAATGATCCTGGGTGTTGTATTCGGTACATTGTCATCTATCTTCATTGCATCTCCAATGGCTTACATCGTTCTTGGTCGTAAGATTAAGGAAGAGCCAGCTGAGGAGGTTGCAGAAGTTAAGTAATCAGAAACTCTTCATTCTTTCTCTGTCCGATGTATGTCGGATAGAGAAAGATACTGGAAAGAATATAAAAATAATAAAGGTCGCTTCCTGATTGTCAGGAGCGACCTTTATTGTTTTATCATCTCTGGAATGATAAGGAAAGTACGTGGTCCCACCGAGAATCGAACTCGGATCAAAGGTTTAGGAAACCTCCGTTCTATCCGTTAAACTATAGGACCATTGTAAACCGACTGCAAAGATACATCAAATCGTTGACAATACAAAATAAAATGTTATGTTTTTCACTCTCATCTTATCAAGTTTCCTCACTTTTGTGGAGTTGAACTGCGAAAACCTCTTCGATACGAGGCATGATTCGCTGAAGAATGACTATGAATTCCTGCCACAGAGCAGTTATAAGTGGACGCCTTATCGCTATTGGCGCAAGCTGGCAAATCTTTCCAAGACTATAGTAGCTTTGGGTTATGAAGATTTGTCGCTTGTTGGTACCGCCTCCCCAGATAATCCTTCAAGACCCTCGGAGAAGTCCTGGCATGTTCCCGATTTTGTGGCGCTTTGCGAAGTGGAGAACGATAGTGTGCTGTTTGATTTAACCCGGCGTTCAGCTCTTCGCGGTGTGAATTATGATTATGTGATGACCGATTCGCCTGATGAACGAGGCATAGATGTGGCTTTGCTTTATCAGCCATCTTCTTTTGCGCTTATACAGTTCCGGTCCATCCGCATCAAGCCGCTGCCTGATACTCGTCCTACGAGAGATATTCTCTATGCTTCGGGGCGGATTATGAATGATGATACGCTCCATGTCTTTGTATTGCATGCGCCTAGCCGGCGTGGCGGCGAACAGGTTTCGCGTCCTTACCGCCTGCAGGTAGCCAGCCAGTTGGTTTCTGCTGTAGATTCTATCTATGCGCTCAATGATAGTGCAAGGATTATCGTAGCCGGCGATTTCAACGATTATTCCGATTCTCCGGCTCTTCGTTATCTTTATCAGCATCACCTTATTAATATATCTGTTGGCGTCAAAGGCTCTCATGGTGCCAAGGCTACTTATCGCTGGCATGGAGATTGGCGAAGTCTTGACCAGATTCTCTTCAGTCCTTCGCTTTCCCGGCTTAAGATGAGTTGTCAGATAGGAGATTTGCCATTCCTCTTAGAAGATGATGAGAAATATGGCGGAAAGAAACCTTTCCGCACCTATCTCGGTCCACGATATTTGGGTGGATACAGCGATCATCTTCCGCTTGTTGCCAAGTTTAAGATAGAGGGTGGATATGAATAAAAAAACAGGTATGCTCAGATTTTTACCGAACATACCTGTTTGTATATTAGTGAGATTTTTTCTCTTCTGCCTGATTATCCGTAGATAACATTACCTTTCTCATCCTCATAAGGAGTCATATCCTTAGCATACTGGTTCATGGCACGGAGGCTCATACCCATTGATGAGAAACCACCATCGTGGAAGAGGTTCTGCATGGTTACCTTGCGGGTGAAGTCAGAGAACATCATCACGCAGTAGTTAGCGCAATCCTCAGCTACGGCGTTTCCGAGTGGAGACATCTTGTCGGCGAAGTCCATCATGTTCTCGATATCCTTGATACCCTTACCTGCTGTTGTAGCTGTAGGGCTCTGAGAGATGGTGTTGATGCGCACGTGCTTCTCACGACCATAGATGTAACCGAAGCTGCGGGCGATACTTTCGAGCATGCTCTTGGCATCAGCCATATCGTTGTAACCGAAGAATGTACGCTGAGAAGCTACGTATGTGAGAGCTACTACAGAACCCCACTCGTTGATAGCATCCAACTTCTTGGCTACCTGCAACATCTTGTGGAAAGAGATAGCAGAGATGTCCAATGTCTTGTTCAGGAAGTTGTAGTCGAGGTCATCGTATGTACGATGCTTGCGAACGTTAGGGCTCATAGCTACAGAGTGGAGCACGAAGTCGATTTTGCCACCGAGTTTCTCCTGAGCCTCTGTGAATACCTTTTCCAAGTCTTCTACGCTAGTCGCATCAGCTGCGATGATAGGAGCGTTGATCTGTTCAGCGAGCTTATCCAGCGTACCCATACGCAAAGCCATAGCTGTATTACTAAGTGCGATAGTAGCACCCTCTTCAGCAGCCTTTACAGCTACTTTCCAAGCGATTGATTCCTCATTGAGTGCACCGAAGATGATGCCACGCTTGCCTTTTAACAAATTGTGAGTCATTGTTATCTTAATACTTTTGTTTATACTAACGACAATCCCCTACATATATCCTATATATATAATAAGGTGTAAAACCACTTTGTTTTCTTCTAGTCGTTGAAATCGTGCGCAAAATTACGAAAAATGTGCAATATACCCAAATTTTTTAACTAAAAAGTGCCGTAAACGTTTTCTTTTTTGTGGTATGTCAAGTATTCCGCTTCCTGCAGTCAGTATGATATTCTATTTGTTCTTTGCAGATAATAAGCCTGAAACAGATATATCTTATGCTTATAGATAACGTATCTGTTGGTCTGAGGAATTAGATTTGTAGGGTTCCTGACATGTGCCAACAAGGTTCCTGACATATGTCAACAATGTTCCTGACATATGCCAAACGAGTTATTGACATATGTCAGCAACCTTGCTGGCATATGCCGGCAACCATACGGAACCAGTTGTTAGAACCGATGAATCGTAGAACTGTGACTATTTAATCTATTTGTTCTACGTATTTAAGCAATACGTCTTACCCGGCAGATGCCTGTATAGATAACTTAAGAACCTTCTTATTTCTGTTCTTACAAATTATAGCCTTATTGCTGCAAAAATATCCTTTTTGTTGCAATATGACAAGGTAGAAGTGTTAAAAACAGACTTTTTTATGTGCGTTATTAAATTTTTCTTTCAAAATATTTGCAAATATCCGAAAAAAAATCTAATTTTGCAGCCGATTATTATATATTTATTAATTATTATCTAATAAAGAGAGAGATTATGTTTAAAAGAATCGCTTTATTTGTGGGGGGGCAATTCTCAGTTGTGGAGTAGCCTTTGCCCAAACATCCGTTACCGGTAAGGTAGTAGCTTCAGAGGATGGTGAGCCTGTTATTGGCGCATCAATCAAAGTAGCTGGTACTAATACGGGTACTGTTACGGACGTCGATGGAAACTTCAGTTTGAATGTTCCAGCCGGCTCCAAGTTGGAGATTACCTATATAGGTATGAATCCACAAACTGTTAAAGCAAGTTCTAACATGAAGATTGCTTTGACTTCTGATAACAAAACCCTGGACGAGGTCGTAGTTACAGGTTATGGTGTAACAAGAAAGGCAGCCTTTACAGGTGCTGCTACAACATTGGGCAAGGATATTGTTGACGCTCGTAACGATGCCAACCCTATCAAGGCTCTTGAGGGTACAGTTCCTGGTCTTCAATTATCAACTACTTCTGGTCAGCCAGGAGCGCCACAGACCATTTTTATTCGCGGTCGAAATTCTATCAATTCAGGTACGCAGCCTTTGTATGTCGTGGATGGAATTCCTTTCAATGCAGACCCTGTAGGTGCTCGTATGGACGAGGGTGTAACTCTTAGTCCTCTTTCAAGTTTGAATTCAAATGACATTGAGAGTATTACTGTGTTGAAGGATGCTACTGCAACTTCTATCTATGGTTCTCGTGCTGCCAATGGTGTAATCGTTATCACAACCAAGCATGGCTCACAGGGTAAAACAAAGGTGAACTTCACAGCCAAGTTGGGTTGGGAGTCTTTGCCAAGCTATACTAATAATTACAAGTTGGTAAATGCTGACCAGAATATAGAACTTGCAACTGAGGCCTTGTTGAACAGCTATAAGGAGAATGGTGCTAACTCAACTTTTGGATATTATAATGAGGCTTATGGTTTTGGTTGCACTTATGACCAAAAGGGCGCAGAGGATTTCTATGATTCTTATACTGGCGGTTGGTTGTCTAACTATCGCAATGCAGGTAAGAGTACAAACTGGATGGATGAAATCACTCGCAATGGTTTGATTCAGGAGTATGGTTTTGATATCAACAGTGGTGCCAAGGAGAAAACTGCTCCGATTTTCTATCTGTCGTACAACTACTTGGGTGACGAGAGTTTTATGAAGGGTAAGGATTTGAAACGTCATACATTGCGTTTCAATCTCGACCAGCAGCCTTGTAAGTTCGTTAAGTATGGCATTAATACCAGTTTCTCATATACTGTCACCAACAATGGTGCTGGTGGTGGCTATTTCAGCGACCCACTTACGCAGGTTTATATGATGAACCCAATGACTGGTGTTTATGATGAGAATGGTGATTTCAACTTTGATACTTCTACACAGTATAACCCAGTGGCATTGCGTAGCAAGCTGGGTGATAAGAATGAAGCCAAGCAGTATCAGGCAACTGTTTCTCCTTATGTTCAGTTGAATATCCTTCCAGGTCTTACTTGGATGACAAAGGGTGGCCTTGATCTCTATTATGTAGATGAGTATGAATTTTGGTCTTTCTTGAATCCACAGGGAAAGTCTCAGAATGGTTATGGTGCAAACTTCTCTAATATGCGTTCTTTGCTTACCATTACCAATACTTTGAACTATATCAAAACATTTGGTGAGAAGCATCACTTGAATGTACTTTTGGGTCAGGAAGGTCAGCAGACTTCTATTCGTCGTGAGGACATGGAGAATTCAAATTTCCCTGTTCAGAACCTTGGTCAGTTGAGTCTTGCTTCTGTTCCTGCGAGCGCAAAAACTTACAAGTTCAAGTTGGTTCAGAATTCTTTCTTCTCTAACTTGCAGTACGATTACGACAACAAGTATTATGTTTCAGCTTCCTTCCGTACTGACGGATCTTCTCGTTTCGGTAAAGATCATCGTTGGGCTTCTTTCTGGTCAGTTGGCGCAAAGTATCGTATCACCGAGGAGAAGTTCATGGAGGCTGCAAAGAGCTGGTTGACTGATCTTACCATTCGCGGTAGCTATGGTACAACTGGTAATCAAGATGTTGGTGATCATACAAATGCGGATTACTTGTCATGGATTGTGGCTCGTGATGTGTTTGGCTATGGTTACAACTATAATGGCAAACCTGGTAGCGGTCATGAGCAGTTTGGAAATCCAGACCTGAAATGGGAGAAGACAGGAAAGTTTAATGTTGGTATTGATGCGACATTCTTAGATCGTATCTTCTTCACATTTGATTATTATAATCACAAGACTACAGACATGGTGTTTGCTGTTCCTGTATCTTACCTCACTGGTTTGACAGAGTATTACAAGAACATAGGTTCATTGTCTAACAAGGGTATTGAATTCTCATTGGGTGCTAACATCATCAAGAACAAGGATTGGTTGTGGAATCTTACCGTGACTGGTTCACATAACAAGAACAAGGTTGTTAAGTTGAGCACAGATGACCCAATCGAGACAAGTATTGGAATCACGGAGGCTGGTCGTCCTCTCTATACATGGAAGATGAAGGAATGGGCAGGCGTAGACCCTCAAACGGGTCATGCCCTTTGGTATCTTAATGAAACAGGTGACGAGACTACTGAGAATTACAACAAGGCAGCAAAGCGTTACCTTGGCGATGCCAACCCTTCGTTCTTTGGTTCTATCCAGAATACATTGAAGTGGAAGGGCATTGATTTCGCATTCCAGTTCAACTATTCTCTCGGTGGTAAGATTTTTGGTAGCAACCTTCGTTATGATGAAAATATCGGAGCATCTTTCTACGAGAACTATACAGAGTATGTATATAAGAATCGTTGGCAGAAACCTGGCGACATCACAGACGTGCCACGTTTGAGTACAGATGACAACTACGCCAATTCTGCATCTAGCCGCTTCTTGATGAGTCGTAGTTACTTGAAACTTCGTTCCTTGTCTCTTGGCTATACATTGCCAAAGTCTTTGTTGAGCAAAGCTTTCATTGATAACGCCCGTATCTTTGTCAATGCAGAGAACCTTTACACATGGACTGCTAGTGATTATCGTGGCTTCGATCCATCAGGTGTAGGAGCAAATGGTAATCAGTGGTGGAACTATCCATTGGCACGTTCTGTTGTCTTTGGCATCACTTTGGGTTTCTAATATTTCAAAACATTAATTAAAGGATAAGACAATGAAAAAAATATATAAGTTATCTTGCGTCCTCTCTTTGGCGTTTGCTGTTTGTGCCTGTGATTTTGAACCAGACCTTACGCAAAATACTCCTACAGACAAAGCCTATGAGACTTTGCAGGATGTTCAAAATGGAACAATTGGTGCTTATCAAGCATTAGGCTATTATCCATTCTTGGGTAATTACGCTATCGCTTATGGTGATTTCGCCGGTGGATTGGCAGATGGTTCTTCTTCGTCTGGTCATTTCTATTACCAGTCAAATTGGACTATTTCAGAGACAGATGCAGAATTAGAGGGAGTTTGGCAGTATGGCTTTATGGTCGTGGATAGAACTGTGCGTACTATCAATGGCGCAAATAAGGTGCTTACCACCAGTGCAAATTTGAGTAAAGAAGACAAGGAGACCTTGTATTATAATAAGTCTCAGTGCTTCGGCCTTCGTGCTTTGGCTTACTTTACTTTGAGTAATTTCTTCTGCAAGCCTTACAACAAGGGCGTCGAGGAAAAAGGACTTCCTATTATTAAAGACAAGCCTATAGAGGCATTCAAAAACTCTACTCGTGCTTCTCTGGGTGATACCTATCAGTTCATTTGTGATGACATTGATAGTGCTTTGGTTAACAGCGAAAAGGCAGGTAACCAATCCTTGCAGTATTTCTATATGAACAAGGCTGCCATTTATGCCTTGAAGGCACGTGTAAATCTCTATATGGGTAAGTATGATGTAGCAGAGGCTGCCGCCAAGAAAGCAATTGAGCTAAAGGGCAAGGGCAATGGCACATCTACAGACACAGATCCAACAGACGAAACATATTTGAATATGTGGGCATCTGTGAATGTGACCGATGAGGATATCTTCACTATCAGCAAAACCGAGAATGATAACCTCTCTGCCAATGCGTTGAACACTTTGTATGGATCATATAATGGTTCGGTTTCAGCATATTGCAGTAGCTTCTTTGCAAAAACAGACGTTCGTGCAAACCTTATTGGTACTGTAGATTCTAATCCAGGTGGTTGTAGAAAATATCAAGGTCTTGAGACTTCGCAGGCTACTAGCAATATTCCTGTATTCCGTAAGTCTGAGATGGCATTGATTATTGCAGAGTGTGAGGCTCGTATTGGCAGTCTTGATGAAGCTAAGAAATATCTTGGTTATACAGCAAAGCGTGATACTCAATATGCTGCAGAGGATGGAACTTGCGATTTGACCAAACTGCCAAATACCAAAGAAGAATTGCTCGAATTCATTTGGAAAGAGAATACACGTGAGTTCTTTGGTGAAGGTCATTTCCTCTTTGATGCTCGTCGTTTAGATAAGACAATTACTGTCAAGGGAGGCAAGTGCACCGATTTCAAACCTGCAAATTTTGTGTTCCCAATTCCTTCTGCTGAAATTAACGCAGGCTTTATGAAGGAGCAGAATGACGGTTGGGAGGATGGTCTTCCTCAATAAGTTAAGATAATATTTTTAATCAAGATATAGGAATGCCATGAGTGGCATTTTCTATAAATC
>OCMD01000126.1_pt1 | contig 19364 bp, 18 predicted proteins | sample 1496061 | NCBI WGS metagenome assembly OCMD01 (sample SAMN01760939, study PRJEB22395) | human gut metagenome | reverse complement strand
AATGACGCTGAGCGGTATCGCGCTGTTAGTGATTGGCGTGGTCATCGCGGTCAGAGCAAAACCAGAAAAACCTTTAACTGAATCTGTCTCAGAAAGTTGACACGCTGGCAGTGAGTTAAATAAGCCTCTGCTACGTAAGGGTTATAGCTTTTGCCTTAAAGATGCATTTAAAATGCATCTTATCTTATTAAGAATGAGGTATCAGCTATGGCTTATCGCGACCAACCTTTAGGTGAACTGGCGCTCTCTATTCCTCGCGCTTCGGCTCTGTTTCGTAAATATGATATGGATTACTGCTGTGGCGGTAAGCAGACGCTGGCGCGCGCGGCGGCACGTAAAGAACTGGATGTTGACGTCATTGAAGCCGAACTGGCAAAGCTTGCTGAACAACCGATTGAGAAAGACTGGCGTAGCGCCCCGCTGGCGGAAATCATCGACCACATTATTGTGCGCTATCACGATCGCCATCGCGAGCAGCTGCCGGAGCTGATCCTGCAAGCGACTAAAGTCGAGCGCGTTCACGCCGACAAACCAAGTGTGCCAAAAGGGCTGACAAAATACCTGACTATGCTGCATGAAGAGCTTTCCAGCCACATGATGAAAGAAGAGCAAATTCTCTTCCCGATGATTAAACAAGGCATGGGCAGCCAGGCAATGGGGCCAATCAGCGTAATGGAAAGCGAGCACGATGAAGCGGGCGAACTGCTGGAAGTGATCAAACACACCACCAATAACGTCACACCGCCGCCGGAAGCCTGCACCACCTGGAAAGCGATGTATAACGGCATTAATGAACTGATTGATGACCTGATGGAGCACATCAGTCTGGAAAACAATGTACTATTCCCGCGCGCGCTGGCGGGTGAGTGATCTAAAAGCTGGATGGCATTGCGCCATCCAGCATGATAATGCGATTATTTCCGCAGTTCAGCAGCCCGCTTCTTACCAATAAACAGCCAGCCCAGCCCCAGCGCGATAAACCACAGCGGGGTAACCAGCAGCGCCTGGCGGGTGTCATCTTCCAGTGTCAACAACACCAGAACAAACACAAAGAACGCCATACATACCCAGCACATCAGCTTGCCGAGTGGCATCTTGTAGATCGACTTCTCATGCAGATGAGGACGCTGTTTGCGATACACCAGGTACGAGCAAAGGATAATCGTCCAGACAAACATAAACAGAATCGCGGAAACGGTTGTAATCATCGTGAACGCGCCAATCACGCTGGGATTCACATACAACATCACCACGCCGCCGAGCAGACAGATACAAGAGAAGGTCAGCCCTTTCGCGGGTACTGCGCGCTTAGAGAGTTTAGCGAACGCTTTCGGTGCCACACCTTCCTGGGCCAGGCCAAACAGCATACGGCTGGTAGAGAAGACACCGCTGTTAGCGGAAGACGCCGCAGAGGTCAGCACCACAAAGTTGATCACGCTGGCAGCCGCAGGCAAACCTACCAACACAAACAGTGCAACGAACGGGCTTTTCTCCGGGACTACCGAACTCCACGGCGTCACGGACATAATCACAATCAGCGAGAAGACGTAGAACATAATGATACGGATCGGAATGGAGTTAATCGCGCGTGGCAGTGATTTCTCCGGATCTTTGGTTTCCGCAGCTGTTGTACCTACCAGCTCAATCCCCACGAAAGCGAAAACCGCTATCTGGAATCCGGCAAAGAAGCCGCTTAAGCCTTTCGGGAACCAGCCGCCGTCATTCCACAAATGTGCAAATGATGCTTCCACACCGGTCGGTGACTGAAAGTGCATCGCCACCATGACCAGGCCGACAACAATCAGCGACACGATGGCGACGATTTTGATCATCGCAAACCAGAACTCCATCTCACCGAACATTTTTACCGTGGCGAGGTTTAGAACCAGTAACAGAATGATCACGGATAACGAAGCAACCCAGTCAGAAAGCCCAGGGAACCAGAATTGCGCATAGGCGGTAATGGCAACCACGTCTGCCATACCGGTTACAACCCAGCAGAACCAGTAAGTCCAGCCGGTGAAATATCCTGCCCACGGCCCGAGTAAATCGGAAGCGAAGTCACTAAAAGATTTGTATTCCAGATTCGAAAGCAGCAATTCCCCCATTGCCCGCATCACGAAAAAGAGCATAAAACCGATGATCATATAAACGAAAATGATCGACGGCCCGGCAAGGCTAATCGTTTTGCCGGACCCCATAAACAGCCCTGTACCAATGGCACCGCCAATGGCAATAAGCTGAATATGTCGGTTTGTGAGATTGCGCCGTAGCGACTGTTCAGCCGGAGCCTGATCATCGGCAACGACTTTTACCTGATCTACCATGTTTTTTTCTTCCTGTACCTGTCTGTGTTGTTCAGGCTCTACGGCCTTTAGTCAGTCTATGATACGACGAATCTGTATCGGGACTCATCGATATTAGGTAACAATACGCGGGATGAATACTAAGATTTAGATCTAATGTTAATTTTATGTTTAAAGTGAGTGTCATATCACGGTGATAACGCGAAACAGCTCACAAAAATACACGCTTACAGGGTCTTTGCAACATAAAATAGCGCCGTTTGGCAAACTGAAGGGTTTATTGCTGAATGCCTGCTCCCCTCTGGTTCGAGGGGAACAGAATGCGCTGCTTAGAGGATTTCCAGCAGTTCGACTTCAAACACCAGGGTGCTGAACGGAGGGATGGACGCGCCTGCGCCACGCTCGCCATATGCCAGTTCCTGCGGGATAGTCAGTTCCCATTTAGAACCTACTGGCATCAGAGTCAGTGCTTCAATCCAGCCAGGGATCACGCCGTTAACCGGGAATTCAGCTGGCTCGCCGCGAGCAACGGAGCTGTCAAACACGGTGCCGTCGATCAGTTTTCCGGTGTAATGAACACGAACGCGGTCGGTACGTGCCGGAATTGCGCCTTCGCCCTGGTTGATCACGCGGAATTGCAGGCCAGATTCGGTGCTATTTACACCTTCTTTTTTGGCGTTTTCTTCCAGGTATTTCACACCTTCAGCAGCCATCGTCTGGAAACGCTGACGACGAACGGCATCGGCGCGTTCGTGGATTTCACGCAGCGCGCGGTGCACCACATCAACCGGAACAGCCGGATGTTTGCCTTCCAGCGCATCGGCAATGCCTGCAACCAGTGCTTCTGGCAGCAGCCCTTCCAGGCCAGATTCACTCAGTTGTTGCCCTACCTGCAAACCAATGCCGTAGCTTGCTTGCGCTTCGATGGTGTCAAAAGTTGGGGTGGTCATCGTATTTCCTTTCTTAGGGTATAAAGTAGCGGGCAGCATATCAGCCACACTTCTTTGGGTAAAACTTTGTCGCGGGAATGATGACAAATCCCGGGGAAAAAGAAACAATAGCAATATCCCGTATGAATATAATAAAGGCGGGTTTACCACGGACATCATAGCGTTAGCTTATTCATAGGCTATGATTGAGGAACAAGACGCGGAGCAGGAGGAAACCATGCCCGGGCGCTTTGAACTAAAACCAACCCTGGAGAAAGTCTGGCACGCGCCGGACAATTTTCGCTTCATGGACCCGCTGCCGCTGATGCATCGTCGGGGGATCATTATTGCCGCCATTGTATTGGTAGTCGGATTTCTGCTTCCATCTGATGATACGCCCAACGCGCCGGTGGTGACGCGTGAAGCGCAGTTAGATATTCAGTCGCAATCACAACCACCGACAGAAGAACAGCTGCGGGCGCAATTAGTCACGCCACAAAATGATCCTGATCAGGTGGCTCCGGTCGCTCCAGAACCAATACAGGAAGGCCAACCAGAAGAGCAGCCGCAAACCACCCATACGCAACCATTCCAGCCAGATAGCGGAATTGATAATCAATGGCGCTCCTATCGTGTCGAACCCGGTAAAACGATGGCGCAGCTGTTCCGCGACCACGGACTGCCCGCTACCGATGTCTATGCCATGGCGCAGGTAGAAGGCGCGGATAAGCCACTGAGTAATTTGCAAAACGGGCAGATGGTGAAAATCCGCCAGAACGCCAGCGGCGTGGTGACGGGCTTAACCATTGATACGGGGAATAATCAACAGGTCCTGTTTACCCGCCAGCCGGATGGCAGTTTTATTCGCGCGCGGTAGATGAAGGGTCAACCAAAAGCCAGCTAAGGATTGTCTCTTTGATGACCTTACGTCTGGCTTCCAGTGCCTGGGGTGAAACCATACTGATGTGATAAACCAGGCCAAGCGTATGCTGGTTGATCAAATAATATCCCCCAAGCGCAGCAATATTAATATTCACCTGCAATGGGTCGATATCTGGCTTAAAAATATTTTGTTTCTTCCCTTCATCCAATAAGGATTCCATTAACTGCAAGTGCGCATGGTTAATTTCTAAAAGACGCTGTGATTTTGCATAATGCACACCCTTACTTTGATTTTCACTATGCACAATTTTTAAAAACCAGGGATTAGAAATATAATAATCCCATGTAAAATCGATTATTTTCTCAATGGCTTTCTGTGGCGGAAGATCTGAGAAATCAAGGGCCTTTTCTTTTTGTCGAATATCGTTCCAGGTATATTCCAGTACTTCGATAAATAAATTTTCTTTATTACCAAAGTGGTGATAAACCGTTTGTTTACTGCACCCCGCGGCCTTGACGATATTATCGACTCTGGCCCCTTCGTAACCATATTCGGCAAATTCATTAACCGCGCATAACAGCAGCTTTTCTTTCAGGCTCTGTACGTTGCTGGTATCAAGATACATAACGCTTCCCCACGACCTCTTCGTGGTGACTATCATAACCTGATTTGATTTCAGCTTCAGAAAAAAGGGCAAAAACTTGTACTTTCATCAGGTTATCAAATGTCCTGTGATCGCCATCGCATATCAACCAACTAGATGGTTGATCTTTTTATCCTCCAGTCGCAAGCTAATCATCACTAAGGAAACAAAATTCAAAAAAAGAGAGCTATTGTATGAAATCCACTCGTCCTGTTGCCGTGATTACCGGAGCCGCTCGTGGTATTGGAAAGGGCTGTGCGCTGGAGCTTGCGCGTGGCGGATTTAATCTGCTGATTAATGATCGTCCGGATGCGGATAGCGTAGAAAAATTACATGCCACACAACAAGAATGTCTGGCGGAAGGCGTGGAAGTGATTTGCTTCCCTGCTGATGTGGGCGATCTCTCCCTGCATGAAGAGATGCTCGACGCAGCGCAAAACCAGTGGGGACGTCTGGACTGCCTGCTCAACAACGCAGGCATTTCAGTGAAAAAACGCGGTGATCTTCTCGACCTCGAACCAGACAGCTTCGACCAAAATATTGCCATTAACACCCGCGCACCGTTCTTCCTCGCTCAGGCATTCAGTAAGCGCTTACTGGCACAGCCGAAACCGGAAGCAGAACTGCCGCACCGCTCGATTATTTTCGTCAGTTCCATCAACGCCATCATGCTGGCGATGAATCGCGGCGAATATACCATTGCCAAAACTGCCGTCTCTGCCGCTGCTCGTCTGTTTGCTGCTCGCCTTTGTAATGAACAAATTGGCGTTTATGAAGTGCGTCCTGGTCTCATCAAAACCGATATGACTATTCCGGCAACGGCCTATTACGACGAACTGATTGCCAAAGGTCTGGTGCCGTGGGGACGTTGGGGTTATCCGGCTGATATTGCTTCCACTGTCCGCGCGATGGCGGAAGGTAAACTGATTTACACCTGTGGTCAGGCGGTCGCCATCGACGGCGGCTTAAGTATGCCGCGCTTCTGAGGCTGAATCATGAGAGATCTGTTACAACGCCCGGATTTATTCAGTATCAATACCGCGACACTGGGCTATAAAACGCCGCTGCCCGCCATTATTGATGCCTGCGCCGCACGCGGTATTGGCGCCATTGCCCCCTGGCGCAGGGAGTTGCAGGGTGAAGATCTCCAGCAAATCGCCCGCCAGCTTGCTGCCAGTAACATAAACGTTTCCGGTTTGTGCCGTAGCACCTACTACACCGCACCGACGCTGGCGGAGCGCAAACTGGCGATTGACGATAACCGCCGGGCGCTGGACGACGCCGCTGTACTGAACGCCGCCTGTTATATGCAGGTGGTTGGCGGTCTGCCAATGGGAACAAAAGATCTGTATGAAGCGCGGGAACAAGTGAAACAAGGGATTCGCCAGTTACTGCCACATTCGAAAGAGGTCGGCGTGCCGATTGCGCTGGAGCCGCTACACCCGATGACCGCAGCCGATCGTTCCTGTTTGTGCACGTTACGTCAGGCGCTGGACTGGTGTGATGAACTCGATCCCGATGGCGAATTTGGCCTCGGCGTGGCGGTAGATGTCTACCATGTCTGGTGGGACCCGGATCTCGCCAGTCAGATCCTGCGTGCCGGAAAACGCATCCTCGCGTTTCATGTTTCCGACTGGTTAGTGCCGACCACCGATCTGGTCAATGACCGTGGAATGCCGGGAGATGGTGTCATCAATATTCCGTCAATTCGTCGGCTGGTTGAAAACGCCGGATTTAATGGCGCTATTGAACTGGAAATATTCTCACCGTACTGGTGGCAGAAAGATATTAACAGCACGCTGGATATTAGCGTCGATCGCATCGCACATTATTGTTAAGGAATAATCATGAGTGACCAACCCGTTCTGTTCAGCAGAGCGGCGGCTTCTTGCCGCCTGACATTGAACCGTGAAGATAAATGTCATGCTATTAATGAAGAAATGATCGAATCTCTCGACCATTATTTAAATGAAATTGAAAATGACACGGCATTACGCTTAGTCGAATTAACGGCAACCGGCGATAAATTCTTTTGTGCGGGCGGCGATATTAAATCGTGGTCGGCCTATTCGCCATTAGATATGGGCAGAAAATGGATTAAACGCGGTAATGACGTTTTTAATCGCCTGCGCAACTTACCCCAATTAACCGTTGCGAATCTCAACGGTCATACCATCGGTGGCGGTATTGAACTTGCCTTGTGCTGTGATATTCGTATCGCTCGCCCCCACGCAAAATTCTCTAATCCTGAAGTGATGCTCGGCATGGTGCCTGGCTGGATGGGCATTGAACGCGTGCTTAATCAGGTTGGCCCGGTGGTCGGTCGCCAGATGCTGATGCTGGGTAAACGCCTGACGGCGCAGGAAGCTCAGGCGGCGAATTTAATTGATGAAGTGGTAGAAAAAGAACAGGTGGAAAGCTGGATGGCGAACCAGTTAGCGCAGCTGGAAAAATGTGGTCCGGTGGCACTGGCACATATTAAGCAACTGATTCTGGCGCTGGAAAATAAACACGCCGATTACTCCCACCAGTTACTGGCTGGATTAATGTCCGCCACTCAGGATTGCCAACAGGCGACGCACGCATTTGCCGAAAAAGCCGGCGTGAGCTTCCACAATCAATAAGGAAATTGTATGCGTAAGTTATCAACCGCCGAGACACTGGCGGCGCAAATTCAGGACGGCGCAACCATTGCCATTAGCGGTAACGGCGGCGGCATGGTGGAAGCTGACCATATTCTGGCCGCCATTGAAGCGCGCTTTCTGCAAACCGGACACCCGCGCGATCTGACATTAATCCACTCGCTGGGTATTGGCGATCGCGATAGCAAAGGCACTAACCGTTTTGCTCACGCCGAAATGCTCAAACGCATTATTGCCGGACATTTTACCTGGTCGCCCAAGATGCAGGAACTGGTGAAAAGCAATGCTATTGAAGCCTACTGTTTCCCTGGTGGCGTAATTCAGGCACTGCTGCGGGAGATCGGTGCCGGACGTCCGGGGCTTTTTACCCACGTTGGGCTGGGATCGTTTGTTGATCCACGCAATGGTGGCGGTAAGTCGAATGAATGCACTACCGACGACCTGGTAGAACTGATTGAAATCGACGGTGAGACCAAACTTCGTTATCGCCCTTTCAAAGTGGACTACGCGATTTTGCGCGGCACCTATGCCGATCCGCGTGGCAACGTCAGCCTCGAAGAAGAGGCGATTGATATGGATAGCTATTCGATGGCGCTGGCAGCACACAACAGCGGCGGCAAAGTGTTCGTACAGGTCCGCGATGTGCTGGAAGCAGGTACCATTGAACCACGTCGGGTCAAACTACCAGGAATTCTGGTCGATGGCATCGTTGAGCACCGCGAACAACCGCAAACCTATCTTGGCGGTTACGACCTGACCATCAGCGGTCAACATCGCCGTCTAAGTTCTAACGACGCTATTGAACTGGTTAGTCATCCGGTGCGTCGCCTGATTGCCCGTCGGGCAGCGCGGGAACTGGTGGCAGGCGCTTCAACCAACTTTGGCTTTGGTATTCCGGGCGGTATTCCTGGGGTTGCGCTGCGCGAAGGCGTGCCTTATCAAAGTTTGTGGCTGAGTGTAGAACAGGGTGTGCATAACGGCATGATGCTGGATGATGCTCTGTTCGGCTGCGCCCGTAACGCCGATGCCATTATTCCATCACTCGATCAATTTGAATTCTACAGTGGCGGCGGCATCGATATCACCTTCCTCGGCATGGGAGAGATGGATCAATACGGTAACGTCAACGTCTCCCATCTTAATGGCAATCTCATTGGCCCCGGCGGATTTCTCGAAATTGCACAAAACGCCCGTAAAGTGGTGTTTTGCGGTACGTTCGACGCCAAAGGCAGCAAGATTGATGTAACGCCAGATGGCTTGCATATCGCCCAGTCAGGTCAAATCCCTAAACTGGTTACCCTGGTGGAAAAAATCACCTTTAGCGCCGCATACGCACAGCAAAGCGGTCAGGAAGTGCTGTATATCACCGAACGTGCGGTATTCCAGTTAACGGCAGAAGGCGTTGAATTAATTGAGATCGCCCCTGGCGTAGAGATTGAGCGCGACATTCTGCCATTCATGGCCTTCCGTCCAATTATCAAGCACCCACGCCTGATGGAAAGTAGCCTGTTTACGCCGATGGAGGATGCATGAGCCAGCTTGATGAGGCCATCCTTGATGCACTGACACACGTTACTTTCCCAAAGGGTTTTGCACAGGCAGAACCCGCATGGGTTGTCACGGTAGACGGTGTTGATTACCCACTCTGGAAAACAGATGCCCTGGTAGTCGGCAGTGGTGCAGCAGGGCTACGTGCAGCTGTGGAACTTAAACGCCGCCAGCAAAATGTGTTAATCGCCACCGCCGGGTTATATATGGGGACGTCGGCATGTTCTGGCTCTGATAAACAAACACTGTTTACCGCCGCTACCGCGGGCAACGGCGACAACTTCACCAAACTGGCAGAGGCACTGGCGAGCGGTGGGGCGATGGATCACGACACCGCTTATGTCGAAGCGGTAGGTTCTCTGCACACTCTTGGCGGGTTGCAATATCTTGGTCTGGAATTACCGGAAGATCGCTATGGCGCGATTCTTCGTTATCAAACCGACCATGACGAAGCCGGGCGTGCAACCTCGTGTGGGCCGCGTACCTCAAGGTTAATGGTGAAAGTGCTGCTGGAAGAAGTACAGCGTCTTGCTATCCCAATGTTGACCAGTGCAACAGTGATTAAACTGCTGCATCAGCGTGACGAAAACGGTGAAGACCGTGTGGCGGGGGCAATCCTCGCGACCGGTCATCGCGCCCATAACCCATGGGGGCTGGCAATTGTGACTGCGCCCAATGTGGTACTGGCAACAGGAGGGCCTGGCGAGCTTTATCGCGACAGTGTGTATCCACACAAATGTTTCGGCTCGCTGGGGCTGGCGCTGGAGGAAGGCCTGACGCTAACCAATCTGACCGAAAGCCAGTTTGGTATAGGCACGCCGCGTAGCACGTTTCCGTGGAATTTATCCGGCACCTATGTACAGGTGATCCCGTATATCTATTCCGTGGATGCTGAGGGTAACGAGTATAACTTCCTCGCGGATTACTATCGCACCACCCAGGAGCTGGCTTCAAACATTTTCCGTAAAGGCTATCAGTGGCCGTTTCACGCCACACGAGTGATGGATTTTGGCTCCAGCTTGTTAGATATGGCAGTAGCGCAAGAGCAGCAATCAGGGCGTCAGGTATTTATGGATTTCAATCGCAATCCTGAACCTGTGCCGGGTGACATGCCGTTCTCATTAGATCGACTGGACGACGACGTTCGCGCGTATCTGGAAAATAACGACGCTCTGGCACCATCGCCCATCGAACGACTGCAACGAATGAATCCGCTGTCTATCTCGCTGTATAAGATGCACGGTTACGATCTCACCACGCAGCCATTGCAGTTTGCCATGAATAATCAGCATATGAATGGCGGCATTGAAGTGGATATCTGGGGACAAACCTCCCTGCCCGGTTGTTTTGCGGTGGGGGAAGTTGCTGGCACACACGGCGTCACCCGACCTGGCGGCGCGGCGTTGAATGCCGGGCAGGTTTTTGCTGTTCGTCTGGCGCGCTTTATTGGTTGCACGCAAAAGCGGAATATTGATGGAGATATTGCACAGCTGGCAGCTCCGGCACTGGCTTCTATAAGAGAGATCATTACTCAGGCGCACGATAACGGGACCGGGATGCCGTTGTCGGTTGTGAGAGAAAAAATTCAGGCACGAATGTCTGACTATGCGGGATTTATTTGCCATGCCGATAAAGTCCGACGTGCCACTCGTGATGCCCTGCTATTGAACGAATTTGTCCAACGACATGGATTGGCAATCAAACATGTGGGTGAAGTTGCCGAGCTGTTTATGTGGCGGCATATGACGCTGACTTCTGCCGCCGTCTTAACTCAACTGACACATTATATTGATGCAGGTGGTGGTAGCCGTGGGGCGCGTATGGTTATTGATCCACAAGGCAAATGCCTACCACAAACTCGTCGCGGCGCAAAAGAAGAATGGCGTTTTCGCTCTGAACTCGCTGAAGACAAAAATCACAAATTAACAATTCAATATTCGCAAGGTTCTTTTATTACCGAAGTAAAGTCTTTACGTATTCAACCGTGTATTAACGGTATTTACTTTGAAAAAAACTGGCCAGACTTTTTAAAGGGAGACATTTACACACAATAATTTTCAATATTTCCTCTGTACCTGATTTTTATTGCCTATTACATGGAAATACCAACAACCAGGGTTTATTAATATAATTAAAAGGTTTAAAAATGAATAAAATAAAGAATTATCGATGGCATATGATTGCCCTCGTATGCTTTATCACTGTAATCAATTATCTGGACAGAACGGCGTTAGGTATTGCGGCTCCAACGATTATGGAGACAACCGGAATAACCAAAGAACAATATTCATGGATTGTCAGTGCATTCCAGTTGGCTTATACATTGGGGCAACCGATAATGGGCTTCTTTATTGATACCGTGGGTCTGAAGTTAAGTTTTGCGATATGTGCCGCAATCTGGGGCCTGGCGACAATGGGGCATGCCTTGACAGGAACATGGTCAGGTCTGGCATTTATGCGCGCCCTGATGGGTTTCAGCGAAGCATCGGCAATTCCTGCGGGTGTAAAAACCGCATCAACATGGTTCCCGGCAAAAGAGCGTGGCGTGGCGACAGGTGTATTCAATATGGGTACCTCACTCGGCGCGATGCTTGCTCCACCGTTGATTGCCTGGTGCATTATGTTTCATAGCTGGCAATTTGCGTTTATTGTCTCAGGTAGCCTTGCTTTACTCGCGGCTTTATTTTGGTTCTTTTGTTATAAAGATCCAAAAGATGCTAAACGCCTTTCTGATGAAGAGCGCCACTATATTGAGTCTGGGCAAGAACAGCATCTTAAAACAGATAAGAAAGAAAAAACGTCAATCAAGCATATCCTCAGCCAACGTAATTTCTGGGGGATTGGCATCGCGCGTTTTCTCGCTGACCCGGCATGGGGAACCATTAACTTCTGGGTACCGATTTTCTTCGTCGAAACGCTGCATTTTAGCCTGAAAGAAATTGCCATGTTCGTCTGGCTGCCTTTCCTGCTGGGCGATCTCGGCTGTTTAGCCAGTGGTTTTGTCGCGAAGTTCTTCCACGATCGCGGCGTGAGTTTAATTAACTCACGAAGAATTACCTTCACTATTGCAGCCGTCATTATGATGACGATTGGTCTGGTGAGTATTGTCGAAAATCCCTACATCGCCGTATTACTGATTAGCATTGGCGCATTCTCGCATCAATGTCTTTCTACTGTTGCAGCAACTCTGGGCGGTGACCTATTCAAAAAAGACGAAGTAGCTACCGCTGTGGGTATGGCAGGAGCCTGTGCATGGAGCGGTCAGTTGATTTTCAACCTGTTTATCGGGGCATTCGTTCACATTATTGGCTTCGCGCCGTTCTTTATTGCCCTGGCTTTCTTTGACATTATTGGCGCCATTGCGCTGTGGATGCTTATCAAAGTTAAAGACGAAGAACCACAAGTACAGTTAGCGACAAGCTAATTATTTTACATAGAAACGCTATAATTTAGCTTTGTAGCGTTTCTATTTTTCTCATAAATTAAACGTCTCTTCCAAAACGTTCAGTATCTACTGGCATTGCTTCGCAAATTTATGATTTAGCGAATATATCAAAATAACTATTCTAAATTGCCCCCCTGAACGCCTCTGCCATTAACTCTTGCTCACGACCAGGTAATCGAAGACGCTCGGCAATGATTCGCCACTGACTGACAATCCCTCTAAAATTAGCAATAATGTCATCTGCTTCTGTCAAACCAAGTCGAAAATACTCCGCAACTTCTCGAGCTAATTCCAAATCAAGTGCATTATCATTTTCTGTAATATTGAGTTTTAGACCGTCAGACCTGGCAACAGGATTCAAATCATATGCCTCAGAAAGCCGCCAACCTTTTCCCGGTATCAAGATATATCCATGATTACGTAAATGGTCATCGGTATTAGAAACAAGAATATTAAAAACAATCCTGGACCAGAGTTCCTTAAGGTCAGTATTAGTCTGCGCTCCATGTCTGATAAGAACATCTGCTAATTCCAGATAACTCACACCTGTAGAGGCATCTTCACCATCCTGATGCCTGGTTAGTGTCATAGCCGAAGCAAAATGCAGACGCCTTCCCGCATTAGTGCGGTCAAAACGACGAACCATAAAACAATGGTAATTGCTGGCAAATTTATGCGCCTGAGCAGGTGCAACATTCAGTCCACAGCCAACAGCAAGTGCATTAACGACCATTTCCCATCCACCAACATCATACTCATCTTTTACACTGGGAAATTTAGCGATGTAGAGATGCCCAGCTTCATCAACAACACTGGCTTTCGGACGTGCCCCCCCTAATGATCCCCCCGGAGCGATTAGCATTCTTAACCATTTTTGCCCCATTAGCTCTTTATTATCAGGATCTTCTTCAATTGCCCGGCTAGCCCTTTCCAGACTCGCTATTTCGGTAAATGGTGGGGCTGCAACATCAATGCGATTATCAAGAAACTCTCCAGCGTCTTCACGTTTGTATCGAAGAGCCCCAACCCGATAAAGATCATGAACACCTAGTAGATAATCAGACTCATAAAGGTGGGAGTCTTTATCACATAACCCGTCTCGAATATCCCTCTCAAAACGACGCTTCATTAGCATACGCCCCCAACGATCCGGGCAGGAATCACTAAATGCACCAAATTTATCCTTTGGAGGAATTGGGTACTGTGCTCCCTCATACAACATTATTTCAGGATCTAACTGAATGAAATTAAGTGAAGGATCTGCAAGCGCCTTTTTATCGTACTCAAACTCAAATATCTCACGCGTCCGAGTGCGGCGACTGTGTAAATAACCAATCCGCTCCGGACCATCCAGGCCTTCCCAATCCGCATACACTCCGATTAATGCCATAATTAATTTCCTTTTAACGGTTTTTTTATCGGTTTTAATAGTGCTGCAAGAGAGGTTGATGTTTCTCCTGTAATAGATGGCGTTGAGCCTTCTGCCAGTGCTGTTAAATCCGTGGTGAGTAAACCTTCTTTCTCATACCTCGTTTGAAAAGGGTCTGTCTGAATACCTTCTTCATTTTTACCTGATGAACGAGAAAGCCCTCTTTTTTTAATCAAACGGGAATCCTGGAGCTGACGCCCTAAGTCGTCTTCAGCTGCAAGCTTATTTAAATCCGTTTCCAGGCCCAAAACCTGCATCACAGACAAATATGCCCCTATCGTGACCCCTGCACTTCCTGACTCCAGAGAGCGCAATGTTATTGGCGACATCCCAGCACGTTCAGCAACTTGCTTTGCGGTAAGCCTGCGTCGTAAACGAGCAAGTTTCAGCCGCTCACCAAATTCACTAAGCATCTGATTCGTATAAGGGAGTAACGGTGCTGTTTTTTTACCCATAGTGATAATATTTTATCTTTTTATGGCTATGATAGCCATAATATTAGCATTTATTGGATTGAACGCACCTGCAAAGCGTTCAAGATTACGAAAGTGATGATATTTTATTTTTTTATATGTAAAAACAATAAAATAACAGCACATTCATATATAACATATTGTTTTTATTATCATACAAGGGAGACGATCGCTGTATTGATGCTTTTGTCGTGTTTTACGCGTAAAAAACATGACACGAACTACCAGCGGCGAGGCTGGGGGCCAGGTATGGGTACTGCGAACTTTTTATAAAAGGAATAGCAAGAGATTTATGGAGGGAACGTCTATTTCTGCGGTTTTTATCGCTTAAAAGCAAAACGCCGACCACTGGTCGGCGTTTTTACGTCTCGTTGAATAACGAATTATTCAGCTACTACGTTTACGATCACTTTCGCGAATACTTCGCTGTGAACCTGGAAGCTCACTTCGTGTTCGCCAGTGGTACGCAGAACGCCGTTCGGCAGACGAACTTCGCTCTTAGCCACTTCAACGCCAGCTGCAGTTACAGCGTCAGCGATGTCGCGAGTACCGATGGAACCGAACAGTTTACCTTCGTCGCCAGCTTTAGACGCGATGGTAACAGTTTCCAGTGCATTGATTTTCTCAGCGCGAGCATTAGCTGCTGCCAGAACTTCAGCCAGTTTAGCTTCCAGTTCAGCGCGACGTGCTTCGAAGAATTCAATGTTTTTCTTGGTAGCTGGAACAGCTTTACCCTGCGGTACCAGGAAGTTACGAGCATAGCCCGCTTTAACGTTTACCTGATCACCCAGGCTACCCAGGTTTGCTACTTTATCAAGCAGAATAACTTGCATTACCTTATCCTCTCAAAGTCGTATTAATGGACCGTGACCGATTACTGATGGCGATCAGTGTACGGCAGCAGGGACAGGTAGCGAGCGCGTTTGATAGCGCGAGCCAGCTGACGCTGGTATTTTGCACGGGTACCGGTGATACGGCTTGGGACAATCTTACCGCTTTCGGTGATGTAGTTTTTCAGCGTAGCGATATCTTTATAGTCGATCTCTTGAACGCCTTCCGCGGTGAAACGGCAGAACTTGCGACGACGGAAATAACGTGCCATATGGCTAGTCTCCAGAATCTATCAATTCAATCTGCTCGGCATGCAAAACCATTTTGCTCAGTCCGTTCTTTGCCTTATGGCATGAAATGAACCCCTGAACGGTTATGCGACTGCCGACCGTTATACTGTGAGTAATGGCCTGGTTTTCGTGTCCGCTAACAATAACGGGCATTTGGCACCATGCCTGCCGGTGAAAGCCGGCTTCCTCCTGCACAGAACGATGCTCAAGCACGAACTGGCAGTGAGGAATTCCTGATGGACTGACCTTTCGAAGGGGAGTCCTGCACACGGTGCCGGACAACACCAGACGGTTGGTCATCAGAAATTACTCTTCAGAATCCCCAGCTTCAGCATCATCAGCGGTTTCGTTTGCGAAATCATCGCGACGCTCACGGCGCTCGTCTTTCGCTTTAACCATCGGAGATGCTTCGGTAACAGCGTGCTTGGTACGCATAACCATGCTGCGGATAACGGCATCGTTGAAGCGGAAGGTAGTTTCCAGCTCATCGATCACTTCCTGCGGAGCTTCAACGTTCATCAGAACGTAGTGTGCTTTGTGCAGTTTGTTGATCGGGTAAGCCAGCTGACGGCGGCCCCAGTCTTCCAGACGGTGGATCTTGCCTTCTGCACCAGTGATGGCAGCAGTGTAGCGCTCGATCATGCCCGGAACCTGTTCGCTCTGGTCAGGATGGACCATAAAAACGATTTCGTAATGACGCATCGAATTGCTCCTTACGGATTATTCAGCCTCCTGTCTGGGTCAGCCGAATCCCGGGGAGGCAAGGAACGTGTTAAAGGTCGGCTGAAAAATGACGCGTTATAGTACTGACATACCCCGCTAAACTCAAGGGCAGAGCCGAAATAAATCTCCCCTTTCGCAAATAACCTCTAAACCGCTGATTTGGAGTTCATCACACTTCGTCATGGTGTTTTTTTGAACAACTGCATCAGAAATGGTCACCATCAACTTCTTTATCATTGATTAAAATTAAATCAGAAGATCACCACAAGAGGAGAGCACACAAAGTCAGCCGTCAAGGAGGTATCTATGTTCAGTCGTGTTTTAGCCCTTCTGGCTGTGCTTTTGCTAAGTGCAAATACATGGGCAGCCATTGAAATTAATAACCACCAGGCCAGAAATATGGATGATGTGCAAAGCTTAGGCGTGATTTATATCAATCATAACTTCGCCACTGAAAGTGAAGCACGTCAGGCATTAAATGAAGAGACAGATGCGCAAGGCGCAACGTACTACCATGTGATTCTGATGCGGGAACCGGGGAGTAACGGCAATATGCACGCCAGCGCGGATATTTATCGCTAGCACCAGGTATAACCAACGAAACATTGCCATAGTTTGCTTTGCCCCCTTCGCAGGGGGCTTTTTTTGAAAAACGGCTGCGGAATTAGACCAGTTATCTCCCGAAGAAGGAAATTTCCGCAGCGCGTGTTTTACTTCTGCCCGTAATAGGCGTTGGGACCGTGCTTACGCATGAAGTGTTTATTCATCAGGAAGCTGTCGATGTGATTGAGTTGTGGATTAATACTGCGCGCAATCCACGCCATTTTCGCCACTTCTTCCATCACCACCGCGTTATGCACCGCGTCGTGGGCATCTTTCCCCCAGGCGAACGGTCCGTGCTGATACACCACAATTCCCGGCGTATGCAGCGGCTCGGCGTCACCCAGCGTTTCGATAATCACTTTGCCGGTATTCAGTTCGTACTCACCCTGCACCTCTTCTTTGCTTAATCCACGCGTACACGGGATATCGCCAAAGAAGTAATCGGCGTGCGTGGTGCCTAACGCCGGGATCGCCAGCCCCGCCTGCGCCCATGCGGTGGCATGAGTGGAGTGGGTATGGACAATACCACCAAGCGACGGATAACGACGGTAGAGTTCGAGATGCGTCGCAGTGTCGGAAGACGGACGATACTCCCCTTCCACCACCTTACCGCTCATATCGACCACCACCATATCGTCCGCTTTCATGGTTTCGTAGGCGACACCGCTGGGCTTGATCACCACCAGCCCGCGTTCACGGTCAATAGCGCTGACGTTGCCCCAGGTAAAGGTCACCAACCCGTAATGCGGTAAATCCATGTTGGCTTCAAACACCTGCTGTTTCAGCTTTTGCATTATGCCGCCTCCACCATGCCTGCTTTGGCCATGCGCGCTTTCACCCAATCACGCGCTTTCGCTACTTCTGCCGCCGGGTCTTCCGCCGTTTCGCTCCACATCTCAATCAGGTACGGCCCGCAATAGCCACTCTGTTTGAGCGTTTCGAAGCAACGTTCGAAATCCACTACGCCTTCGCCAAACGGCACGTTTTTGAAGACGCCTGGTTTGGTGTCTTTCACATGCACCGCGACGATGTGCCCGATTCCAGCCTGCAACTCCATCTGCACGTCATTATCCCACGCCGACAGGTTGCCGATATCCGGGTAGAGCTGGAACCACGGATTGTTGAGATAGTGTGCGTAGCCCAGCGCCTTGCTGATAGAGTTCATCAATGGGTAATCCATGATCTCCATCGCCAGCGTGACCTGCGCACGGCTTGCCATCTCAACGCTCTCTTTCAGGCCGTCACGGAAACGACGACGCGTTTCGTTATTGGCTTCCTGATAGTAAACGTCATAGCCCGCCAGTTGGATCACGCGAATGCCGACGTCCTGGGCGAACTGGATAGCTTTACGCATAATCTCCAGCCCCTGCGCCCGCACCGCGTCATCTTCGCTGCCCAGCGGGAAACGACGATGAGCAGAAAGGCACATAGACTGCACGCGCACGCCGGTTTCAACAATCGCGTTCACCAGCGCCAGACGCTGCTCGCGGCTCCAGTCGAGGCGCGAAAGGCGATCGTCCGTTTCATCTACCGACATCTCGACAAAATCGAAGCCTAACGTTTTTGCCAGTTGCAGTCGTTCCAGCCAGCACTCCCCAGCGGGGAGTGCTTTTTCGTAGATGCCAAGCGGGATTTGTTTGGACAACATATCCGCTCCTTAGCCCCACAGTTCAGCGATGGAACGTTTGAACTGACGTGCGGCCTCCACCGGAGAAGCGGCATCACGAATGCTGCGACCAGCGATAAACACATGAATCGGAATGCCTTTAAACAACGGCAGATCTTCCAGCGCCAGACCACCAGTGACGGTAACTTTGAAGCCCATATCGGAAAGACGTTTGATCGCGGTGATATCCGCTTCGCCCCATGCCACGCCTGCGGCCTGCGCGTCACGGCTGCGGTGATAAACCACCTGCCCAATGCCTGCGTCGCGCCACTGCTGCGCCTGTTCCCAGGTCCAGTAGCCGGTCAGTTCGATCTGCACGTCGCCATTAAACTCTTTTGCCACGTCCAGCGCGCCTTTGGCGGTGTTGATATCCGCACAGCAAATTACGGTCACCCAGTCAGCGTTGGCTTCGAAGCACATGCGAGAAAGGATTTTGCCTGCATCGGCAATTTTGGCGTCAGCCAGTACGATTTTGTGCGGGTACAGCGCTTTCAGGTCACGAACCGCACGCACGCCTTCGCCTACGCAAAGAATGGTGCCCACTTCGATAATGTCGACTTCTTCGGCAATCAGGCGAGTGGTTTCGTAGGCGCTATCCATAGTCTGGTTGTCCAGCGCGACTTGTAACATCGGTAATGACATGTTCAATTCCTTCTTAAGCTGCCGCGTTGGTGCGGTCAATGAGATCCAGTACTTCCTGCTCGGTACGGCAGGCACGTAAACGGTCGAAATTCTCTTCATCTTCAAACAGGTTGACGATCTGCATGATGCCCACTTCCTGGTGAGTGTTGGCATCAACCGCCGCCATGGTGATGAGGATATCCACCGGATCGTTATCTTCGTGGTTGAACTCCAGCGGCTTTTTCAGCGTCACCAGCGCAAAACCAGTTTTCTTAACCCCCTCTTCCGGGCGTCCGTGCGGCATTGCCAGGCCGGGTGCGAGCACAAAGTAC
>OCMD01000117.1_pt1 | contig 20102 bp, 17 predicted proteins | sample 1496061 | NCBI WGS metagenome assembly OCMD01 (sample SAMN01760939, study PRJEB22395) | human gut metagenome | reverse complement strand
CCACTTCCTTGCGGAATGTCTCCATGTCGTTGAGATTTGAATATACTGTATCGAGAGCGTCAATGCCTGCTGCACGAGCTGCCACAACGATGGTCTGGCGAGCCATGAGAAGCTCCATACCCTCTGGCGAGCGCTGTGTCTTGAGGTTAGCGCAATAGTCCTCTGCACCAAGTGCGATACCCATCATACGCTTAGAAGCCGTGGCAATGGAGTAAGCGTTTACAACGCCGAGTGTGCTTTCGATAGCAGCCATGATCTGTGTGCGTCCCACGCAACCCAGTTCCTGCTCCACCTTCTCAATCTCGCGCTCCACCTCGATCACTTCCTCAGCGGTCTCGGTCTTCGGCATACGGATAACGTCGACGCCAGCCTTTACGACAGCCTCGATATCCTTCTTTCCGTAAGGTGTGTTAAGTGGGTTGATGCGGACCACCATCTCTGTCTTACCATAGTCGATGGTCTTCAGTGCGTTGTAGACAAGGAGTCGCGCCGCGTCCTTCTCCGCCATTGTCACGGAGTCTTCAAGGTCCAGCATAATCGAGTCGGGACCGTATATGAAGGCGTCCGACATCATGCCAGGATTATTACCGGGCACGAACATCATTGTTCTTCTTAGTCTTTTCATATTGATGAGGATAAAAGATTGTTCTGTTAGTTGTTTCTTATAAAGGTAAAGATGGCGATGCGTTTAGTCCTTCCAAACGTCCTTGCCAGTAGCACGTACAGCGGCAGCTGTCACACGTGCGCGGATGGTGCAGTCGAGAGCGCCCTTGTCAGTGGCGTGCACGTCAGCCTGAGTAACACCCAGAGATGTGAGAGTCTCAGTGATAACCTGACGGATCTGGTCACCGAACTGATATTCCACAGAACTTTGCAGTTCAACGTTCAGTCCCGGCCTGTCGGTTGGGGCAATCTGAATCATGATGTCGCCAGACTCCATTGTTCCGGCTGTAGAGGTTTTTAATTCCATAGGTATCTTATTTTAAGAGTTGGTTATTAAATACTATGCATCCTTGTCAGCCTTAAGGGTATGATACGCGTATGGGGACGTAAATGAATAAGTGATTATCTGTTTCTACGTAAATACGACAACACTCCCTTTCCGAAAAAAAATAAGCTGTTCAAGAGATGTTCTCAATACTTACGCTCGCGCGAGTAGTAAGGGGAAAAAGGTAATTTTAGTATTGTGTACGCACAAAACGCTTTGTCTCAGCGTACATCGTTTTCTGCGTGTAAAGGTACATATTTTATGTGTTACCGACAAAGCTTTTAACAAAATTATTTTTCGGTGCGAGTTGTTCCGCGGAGCGGGACCTAAAACTCCAGATATGGCGCCAGGCGCTGCAGGTCGGCGGGCTTAAATTCCTTCATCCTGCCCAGCTGGTCGATGGAGGTGATTTCGCCGTGCAGACGGCGGTAGTCGGTGATGGCGCGTGCCTGATAATAATTAATGTAGGGATGGCGCTTTAGCTGCTGCAGGGTCAGGCGGTTGACGTTCAGGCGACGGACATTGCTGCCGTCGATATGGATGTACGGGAGCGCTTCTTTCGGGAAGTTCTCTATCTCGAGGAGCTGCGAGGTGGAGGCGATGCCACCAAGACGCTCGCGCAACCTTACCACCTGACGGGCAAAATAGCTGCCGATGCCGGGGACACGCTTCAATGCTGTCGTGTCCGAAACATTGATGCTGATGTGCTCGCCCTTACTCAGTTTATGACCGTAACGCGACTCATCGTATGCAGCAGCCTCAGCCGAACCTGCTCCTCCATGCGATGAAGAACCTGTGCTCTCAGAACGTCCATGAGCGTCGCCTTCAGAGGCATAGCGTCTGTACTGGCGTCCATCGGCATAATATCTGCGCTGCACCTCCTCCAGTTCGGCGGCAGGACGAAATTCGGGGGCTATGCGGATGTAGGGCGCAAGACGATGATATTGTCCCGCGGTCAGTCCGTAGACGCGACCGAAGTCCTCCTTACGCTGAAACACTCCACCCCGCGCCCTATAGCGCAAGATGTTGCGAACCAGCCAGCGTTGGAGTCCGAGGCGGAAGAAAGTTACTGAGTCGGCTGTGTTAGGGTCGAAGCAGAATGTCTCGACCTTACGTTCGGTGATATTATCGTCTGTACGACGGTCTGCATTGGGAGTGAAAGAAGAAACGGCGCCTTGCTCCGCGTTCGCTATAGAGTCGCCCTTGCCCGCCTTTGCCACGTCGTTAGAAGCGGAAGGACATGACAAGATCATCATGCCTACAGCGACAACAAGCAGGAGAACAGCCAGACACATAAACGAGCGTCTGTCGGTTCGAGGCATGTAGAAGAATTCTTTCAGCTTCATACAGGTTGGGGTGTTTAAGGTTGCTACTTAATGGACAGCGATTTCCTTACTGTTCCATTATAAGTATTAAAGGTTATGTCTATCTTGTCCACATCGCTGAATTCAGCAATGGGGATGCTGACATACACTCGGGAGGTGTAATATTGTGGTACGCCGCCTTGGTCGTGAACGAAGCGCAAGTCTGCCACCTTTCGTCCGTCCTCGGTGTCAGAGAAGCTGTCGCAGACGAGAGCAATGGTCTGTCCTTGCGACGAATCGTCCATCTTGCCCGTCTTCAGCAGCAGCGCCACATTGACATACTTGCCGTTCTTCGCCTTCCACACGCTCTCCACTCCGAGCGGCGCGTCGGTCATGTCCTTCACGTCCTCCGGCTTGTGCACAGCCATTACGGGTATCTGCGTCACGGCACGCAACGCCACCTTCTCCGTCGGTTTCTTGTCATAATAGACCAGGGCACGATATACGGTGTCGGGCTTAGCTGTCCATCCTGCCTTGTAGGGGCGGTCGAAGCTAAGCGATGCGCCGTCGTCCGTGCTGGCGGCTACAAGCGCAGCCGAAGCGTCTGTCGTGACAAGGGCGAAGTCGGCGGTCAGGTACGAGTAATTGCCGTCGCCCGTGTCGTACGAGTCGGAGGAACATCCTGCCGACAGCAGACTAACAAAGGCGGCGGCAACCGTAAAGAGCCGTATGCGATATGGCGTTTTGGGCATAATCAATACATTAAATGTTAAAGACTCATCTTGTTGATGGCGGGGTTGGCGTACATCTCGAGGATGCGTTCGCGGAGGAACGGCATGTCGGGATTGGGGATGCTTATCTTTGCCAGCTGAGCAGACAGATACGCCTCAAACTGTGCCTTGTCGGCATCAGTGTAGTTGGCCTTCTGTTCGTCATTGCCACGAAGGAGGTCAAGAGCCACGTAGTTAGACGGATAGAGCGTGTAGCCGCTCCATATCTGCTCGTCGATGTGACGTGCCACAGCAGCGAAGAAGTCGGTCTTGGGCATGTTGTCAGCCAGCGTCTCCAGCCATTCGTCTATGCACGGAGCACAGCAGTAGGCGATGTGTCCCTTATAGCCCATGATGCCGGTCTGCATGCTTATCACGTCGTCCATCGGTCCCTTCTTCCATCCCTCCACGTCGCGACGCTGCTGCATCTCGGCAGCCTTGAGGAAGTCGCAGGGGTCATACTCGTAGCTGATTGCCAACGGTACGATATGTAGCGAGAGCAGACGCTGCTTCACCGAGCCTTCGCCTCCCATCGCCATCATCTTGAGGATGGCTTCCTGTGTGCGGTCGTCGGAGTTCTTGGCGCGTCCCTCACGCTGTGCTATCCAGATGTTGTCGTTCTTCTCGCTGATTACGAAGTGCATGTAGTCTGCCATGCGCTTTGACGATACGAGCATCTGCCTCATCGAGAGGCTGCGCTCCACGATGAACGACTTGTTGATGCGCACGAGGTCTTTCACCCACGGCAGCTTCAGGAGGTTGTCGCCGATGGCTATCTCCGTGGTGGTGTCGCAACCTGCGTCGAAGAGCAAGAAATGCAGCAGGGCTGAGTCGAGCACGATGTCGCGGTGGTTGCTCACGAAGGTATAGCGTTTCTTGAGGTCGATGGCGTCATGACGGAAAGTCATTCCTAAGCTTGCCTTTGCCAGAAGCTTCTTCAGGAAGTCGTAGCAGAACGTCTTCTGGAAGTCGAGGTTGGTTTTGCAGGCATGCATTTTCTGGCTCAGCATCTCCACGGGCACGCCGGGATAGAGATAAGCCATCACCTGCTGTACCTGCGGGTCTTTCAGGAAGCGGTCATACACCTCAGGCAGCTCATCCGGCTCAAAGGGTCGGATGGCGTCATATTGCTTGCGTTGTTCAGGGGTCATCATATCTGATAAGTTGATAGTTAGGAGTTGAGAATTGAAAGTTCTTGCAAAAGCCGAGCGATGACATATTTTTAGATTACATTATATATAGTAATCATCAAAAGTAATCATAACTATCAACTTTCAATTCTCAATTCTAAAAATAAATTATTAAACAAACTGGTTCTCCACTATATCTGAGAGCACCTCCTTGATGTCCAGACCTGCGGCTCTTACCTGCTGCGGTATGAAGCTGGTGGCTGTCATTCCCGGTGTGGTGTTTATCTCGAGCATGTTGATGACGTCGTTGCCCTCAGCGTTCTTCGAGATGATATAGTCAATGCGGATGATGCCGTTGCAGTGGAGGATGTCGTAGATGCGGCTTGTCTCCTCTGCCACGCGGCGAGCTGTCTCAGGATCAATGCGAGCCGGCGTAATCTCCTGCACCTGTCCGTTATACTTGGCATCATAGTCGAAGAATTCGTTGCTGGTGACCACCTCTGTAGCGGGGAACACCACCGACTTCTTCTTTGTCTTGTAGCAACCGATAGAGATTTCGGTACCCTCGAGCAGCGACTCAATCATCACCTCGTCGCTCTCCATGAAAGCCACGCGGAGCGCCGGAGCGAGCTGGTCTGCGTTCTTCACCTTCGATACGCCGAAGCTCGAACCGTCTGCAGCCGGCTTAACGAAGCAAGGCATGCCAATCTCTTTCTCAATGTATTCTTCGGTGTACTTCGATTCCTCGCCGCGTCTTATGAGCAGGCTCTTGGCCACGTTCACACCCCATCCGCGGAGATAGTGGTTGAGGACATACTTGTCGAAGGTCATTGCCTCCACCAGTACGCCTGATGTGCTGTACGGGATGTGGAGCAGTTCGAAGTAGCCCTGCATCACACCATTCTCGCCGGGGGTGCCGTGAATGGTGATGTACGCATAGTCGAACACGACCAGCTTGCCGTCTATCATGCAAGAGAAGTCGCTACGGTCCACGCTGACCGTATTGCCGTCAGGAAGGTTAACCTTCCAGTCACGTCCCTTCACGTCCACTACATATACGTTGTAACGCTCCTTGTCGAAGAAGGAGTAGATTCCCTGTGCAGAGCGCATGGACACGTCGTGTTCTGATGAGTCACCGCCACATACGATGGCGATGTTGCGTTTAAGTGTTTCCATATTATGATTGTTATTCTATACCTATTTTATATATGTCTGTTACTATCGCTCCTCGAATGTGTCGCGTGTGGTGCCCTTGATGTATCCTCTCCACTTCTGGATGAGCTGCTCCAGATCCTGCGGCAGGTCTGAGGTGAAGTCCATCTGCTGCTTGGTCTTGGGATGGACGAAGCCGAGGGTGCGGGCGTGGAGCGCCTGACGCGGGCAGGTCTTGAAGCAGTTCTGGATGAACGCCTTGTACGTGGCAGAGCGTTCGCCGCGGAGAATCTCCATGCCGCCGTAGCGTTCGTCGCCGAAGAGCGGATGTCCGATGTGCTTCATGTGGGCACGTATCTGATGTGTGCGTCCCGTCTCAAGACGACACTCGATGAGCGTCACGTATCCGAAGCGCTCTATGACGCGCCAGTGTGTGACGGCTTCCTTGCCGATGCCTGAGTCGGGCGACATGACGGTCATGCGCAGACGGTCCTTGGGGTCGCGTGCGATGTTGCCTTCGATGCGTCCTTCGTCCTCAACGAGGTTGCCCCACACCAAGGCGTTGTAAGATCTGTGTGTGGTCTTGTTGAAGAACTGCACGCCGAGCGATGTCTTTGCCTGCGGCGTCTTTGCCACCACCAGCAGTCCTGACGTGTCCTTGTCAATGCGATGCACCAGTCCCACCTCGGGGTCGTTGGGGTCGTAGCTCTTCAGGTCGCGCAGATGCCATGCTATGGCGTTGACCAGCGTGCCGGTGAAGTTGCCGGCACCGGGATGAACCACCATGCCAGCCGCCTTGTTCAGCACCATTATGTCCTGGTCTTCGTAAACTACATTGATGGGCAGGTCCTCAGCCACGATGCTTGTGTCGTGACGGGGACGGTCCAGCATGAGCGTCACCACGTCGCCGGGGCGCACCTTGTAGTTGCTCTTCACGGGGCGGTCGTTGACATGCACGAAGCCTGAGTCGGCGGCGTTCTGTATGCGGTTGCGCGACGAGTGGGGCAGCTTCTCCGACATAAACTTGTCTACGCGCAGCGGTGCCATGCCCGGGTCAGCCACGAAGCGGAAGTGCTCGTACAACTGCCCTGTCTCGTCATCGTCCTCAGCAGGGGTAAGCAGGGTTTCGTCCTCAATGGGATTGAGTAGTGTGTCGTCTTCTATTTGCATTTAATTCTGTTGTATATATTTTTCTATCTGTTTACTGCTCCGGTCCGGTCACCTCGTGAAATTCGTCCACGTCGCCCGACTCTTCCTCCTGTTCCATGTCATATTCTGGTTCGGGAGCGTCGGTGTAGTTCACCATTTCGGTGGAGTCGCGCTGTCCGTTGCCCACCTGTATGGTGATATAGTCATTCACTGACACCTTGTCGCCGGCGCTCACATGGCGTCCTTTTACGGTGATGCCGTACACCCACTCGCGCTCGCCGTCTATGTATTGCGGCTGCGTCAGCTTGAATCCCATGGCAGACAGCTTTGCCATCGCCTCACGCAGCGAGCTGTTGTCGATGACGTCGGGAACGGTCAGCGTCGGTGTGGACGTGGCGTTTACGACAAGATAAACGATGTGACCCGACTTGACGTACTCGCCTGAGGCGGGTGTCTGCTCAAGGATGCAGTCGGGCGGCAGACCGGGCACGTAGCCCGTGTCGCTGACCACCACCTTCAGCTTGGCGTCTTCAAGGAGGTAGCTGGCATCGGAAAACGACTTGCGGCGCACATCTGGTATCATTATCTTCTCGCCGTGGTGCGTATAGACGTCAAGTCCGTATCTCACGCCGAGGCATACTGCCACGACCACAAGCGCCATGGCAATGAGATTGCCAAGGAGATAGCGGCTTGCGAGTTTGCGGAGGAATTCGAATGGCTTCATACTTCGTCTTTTCTTCGTTTTGTAAGTATGCAAAGATACGACTAACCGCGGAATATACAAAATATATGACTAAAAAACCTGAAAACTATTCCGTTTTTAATGTACGACATAAAGATATTATTTGTAATTTCGCCGTCAGTTACACTTATCCGCTTACATATTATATAAAGGACAGCATAGTTATGAAAGACATAAGATTATCAAGGAAAAAAATCATCATCTCGGTGCTCTTGCTCGTGGTGGTGGCTTTGGCTGGCGTGGTGGGATGGCAGCTCAAGCCTGCCTCTGCCGACGAGATGAAGCGCTGCATGCTCGTCGTGGAGCGCACGTCATGGCAAGCCATCTGCGCCGACGGACACCCCATACTCTTCTTCGACAGCCTCAGCACGGACAACAAGCCGCACGGCGTGACCGCCTACCGCGACTCGGCGCTGCACCGTCATCACATGGCGGGCTGCTGGATAAACACGCTGCCTCTGCTGCCTTCATGCAAGGGTCGCGTGGCGTGCGTTGACGTCACGCCGAAGAAGCACGGACGCATAACCGCCGACTCGCTCCTCGTCTTCTGCCAACGCTCCGTGAAGGACCAGCTCCGCACGCTGCAGCAACAGCATGACGAGCTGGCTTACTATCTGCGCGTGCATGGCGTGCAGGACAACGGCTATCAGCAGATAGCGGGTATGGCTCAGTGGGTGAACAAGGAGTATGACGGCGTGAAGGCTGCGGAACGCATCATTGACAGCCTCATCGCCAAGAAGAACGTCAGGCTGACCATGAAGGACCAGAACCTTTACGTGGCTGTTTATCGGGACGAGACGGGCAAGCTGACCCGTCAGCCTATGACCGTCGTCAGCAACGGCAACGCCTCCTCGCCCACCGTCCTCCAGACGAAGGACCAGCAGACGCCGGACGGCGTATCGGCGATGACACGGATGCCGTGGAACCTCTCACAAACAAGGGACGTCAGGGCTGTGGGATTCGGCGGACTGGGCGAGAACGGTCTGGCGTGCGACACGGTGTCGCCACTGATTATCCCAGGAAGCATCCGCAAGGGACAGCACAATCTGCCAAGCATCCTCGCCAGCGACGGCAGCGCTGTGTTTACGGCGAAGGGATGGCCGCTCGGCCTGGTAAAGGGCAACCGCATTGTCCGCATTGACAGATAGTTGTTAGTATGGAGATATAGAAAAAGACAACAAGCAATCATGAACACCAAACACTCACACATATTCTTTTCACCCCTCATAGCATTGCTCCTCACGCTGCTCCTCACTGCCTGCCGCGACGTGCCTTACGACGGTCAGACAGTCCTGACCCGTGGCGGCATGACTTACCATGGCGGCATCATCAACGGCAAGTATGAGGGTTACGGACAGCTGAGCATCGGCGACAGCGTCATCTATGCAGGACAATGGCACATGGGCAAGCGATCGGGCAAGGGTGTCTGCCATGACTCTTTAGGCCACCGCATCGTCGGAACATGGCGGGCGGACACGCTGGTAAGCGGCACGCGCACCGACTCGACGGGCACTTACTCGGGCACGATGAACCGCGACGCCATAGCTGACGGTCACGGCCTGTTCACGAGTCCGGAGAACAGCGTATATCTCGGCGACTGGGTGGACGGCAAGCGCACTGGCTTCGGTTTTGCGATGGCAAAGAACAAGCGCCTCAGAGTGGGCGAATGGCGGGCTGACCGCTATCTCGGCGAACGTCTGGAATACACCACAGACCGTATCTACGGCATCGACATCTCGCGCTTCCAGCACGACGTGGGACGACGCCACTACCCCATCGACTGGAGCAAGATTCGCATCACGCACCTCGGCACCATATCGAAGAAGCGCGTGAAGGGCACCGTGGACTACCCCATCTCCTTCTGCTACATCAAGTCTACAGAGGGCACCTCCATACGCAACCGCTACTTCTCCGCCGACTATCTGGCTGCACGTGCGAAGGGCATCCCCTGCGGCGCTTACCACTTCTTCTCCACACGCACGCCGGCAGCGGCGCAAGCCCGCTACTTCATAGCCAACTCGAAGTTCCGCAAGGGCGACCTGCCTCCCGTTCTCGACGTCGAGCCGACGCACGCTCAGATAAAGGCGATGGGTGGACCGGCGGTGATGTTCAAGGCGATAAGGACTTGGCTGCGCATCGTGGGCGAGCATACGGGCACACGCCCCGTCCTCTACATCTCGCAGGGCTTCGTCAACAGATATCTCTCCTCCGCTCCCGACCTGAAGCACGACTATAACGTATGGATTGCCCGCTACGGCGAATACAAGCCCGACATCAACCTCGTAATCTGGCAGCTATGCCCCGATGGTAGAGTGAAGGGCATCCGCCCCGAAGTGGACATCAACGTCTTCAACGGTTACCGCCAGGAGTTTGAGGACTTCCTCAGAAAGGAGACAATCGGAGCAAGGTTTACATAGAAAAAGCCCTGTAATGACAAAAGCATTCTGTTCTGTTTAGTTGCTTTTATCATTACAGGGCTTATCTGATATACCTATATATATTATCTCTCGTACACTCTGATGACGTTTCCGTCGTATACTTTCTGCTCCGTCAGCTTCAGTCCGTCGGGCAGTTGCGGAGCGCGGGTGCCTCCTCCGACCGTGGCGCAGGCTGTCTCCACGCGTATCTCGTCCCAGCTGTCGGCAGCGATGAAGCGGCGCAGCGTCTCGGCTCCACCCTCCACGATGAGCGACTGACACTTCTCTGCGTGCAGCCATTCCATGAGTTGCGGAATGACGGGACGGTCAAAGTCCATTCCTTCGAAGGCTGGACGGTTGCGGTCAAGGACGATTCGGCGCGGCGACGGACCCGACCAATGGCGCACGTCCAGTCGTGGCTGGTCGCGTTCGGCGGTCACTCTGCCCACCAGTATGGCGTCAGCCTCTGCGCGAAGCTTATGTACGAGCATTCGCGTATAGGGCGTAGAGATGGCAAGCGGATGGAAGTGGTCGTCCATATATCCGTCTGCGGTCTGTGCCCATTTGAGAGTGACGAACGGGCGGCGCTTTTCGTTGAAGGTGATGAAGCGGCGGTTCAGCCTTCGGCATTCCTCCTCCAGCACGCCCACCGTCACTTCTATGCCGGCGTCACGCAACTTCTGTATGCCGCGTCCGTGCACTTTTGCGAAGGGATCCACGCATCCCACCACGCAGCGCTTCACGCCCTTTCTGACAATAAGGTCGGCGCAGGGTGGCGTCTTGCCGTAATGCGAGCACGGTTCAAGGCTTACGTATATGGTGGCGTCCTTAAGCAGCGGCTCGTCCTCGAGGCGTACTGAGGCGAAAGCGTTCACCTCGGCATGTCCCTCTCCGCAGCGTACATGATAGCCTTCGCCTATAATGCGTCCGTCGGCAGCCACTATCACGGCTCCCACCATCGGATTAGGCTTTGCGTTCTGTCGTCCGTTGCTTGCAAGCTGCAGGCAGCGGCGCATATAAAGTTGGTCTGTCGTCATCATTCAGAATTTTATATTACGCTTCGATGAGCGTGCTGTCCTCACCGGTCCATGCCTCGAAGTACGGCGGCTCGTCACGCAGCGAGATGTCGTCGTAAATGAACGGAGCCACGATGGTCTCCTTGCCGTCGGGCATCACCAGTCCCATCTTGCCGTCGCGCTGTGCGATGACGGGAAGCGAGCGGAGGTCGTCCACGTAAACGTACGGCGTGCGGAGGAAGTCGTAATGAGCCGGCACGAGCACGTTGCCCTGATGGTCCTTGATGCCGAACTTGCCGTCCTCCTCATACACCTCATGATACTGCTGATACTTCTCGCGCATGCGGTTCAGATAGAACACCATCTTGCGCTTGTTGTTCACCAGTTCCACGAGATATGAGAACGTGTCTGAATAATTTGCCATGGCTCGAGCCAGGACAATCTTGAAGTCGAGTCCGCTGAGCACCTTTCGGTTCAGGTCGATGTAGCGAGCAATCGCCTTTTCCTTCTCCACTACGGAGAGTGTGGCGAGCTGCTCCTCAAACTTCAGCATAATAGCCTTCGATCCCTTCATCGCCTTGATGTAGCGATGAATCTGGCGTGCCATCTCGTCGCAGACAAACTTGTCGATGCGTTCCATTTCGATGCTGTCGACGTAAGTGTCTTCAAAATTCTCTTGTGTTATCTTCTTTTCCATAGTGTTATCTTGGTTTTATCGGTTCGTACGATTGGGTTTCTGGTTATGATAATGCCAAAAGTACGACAAATAATTGGAATATCAAACAAAATGGAATGATTTTTATTGAAAGCAAAAATAGTTGAGAGTGGAGAATTGAGAGTTGAGAGTTATGATTTGTTTTTTTAATCATTTAAGATTAAGATTATAGCTACAATACAAATCATCGCTCTCAACTCTCAACTTTCCACTCTCAACTCAATTAACCAAGCGTTACTTCTGGTCAGTAATCTCTAAGATGGGGTTGCCGAGGCATGCGGTCGGCATTTCCACGTGGAGCATTGAGCAGACGGTCGGGGCAGCGTCTGTCATGAACGTCTTGCGGTTTGTGTAACCGTGCTTCACGTGCCATCCCATGAACACGAGAGGGATGTGTGTGTCGGCAGGTGTCCATGCTCCGTGCTGTGCGCCGAAGTCGTTCGGTCCGACTTTCCAGTCGAAGAAGCCCGGATGTGTTATTGCCATGATGTCGCCTGAGCGACCATAGTAATATCCGTTGATGATGCGCTCGCGCACCCACTCGGGTATAGAAGCATAGGCAGCCTTCTCGTAGTCAACCACCCACTGCAATGTGTGGTCCTTGCGAAGCTCTTTGATGGCAGCCTCCTTCACCTTCTCATAGCAGAGCTTGTTCTGATTGATGAGTTCGTGGTCCAGATAGAGGCTGGCGCCGATGGCGTCCTTGATGAACTTGCCTTCCACGCCGAACTGTGCGCAGAGAGCCGAGTTGACGTTCTTCAGAGTGGCAGCGCTGTCCCATCCGCCACCTGGCAGACGATGTGCCTTGACTGTGTTGGGGTTGTGTGTGCCGCCGTGGTCGGCTGAAAGGAAGAGCAGGTAGTTGCCCTTGCCCACCTCAGCGTCGAGGGTGTTAAGGAAAGCGGTGAGGTCGCGGTCGAGAGTCATATACACTTCCTCGTTCTCCTTACCCGGCGAGAACCATGTGCCGGTGCGATGGCTGATGGCGTCCGTTGACGATACGCTGATGCAGAGCATGTCGCATCCGCCCTCTGTCTTACCCATCTGCTCGTTCTTCAGAGCAGCCTCTGCCATCTTGAATGTCAGCGTCACGCCGTCGGGATGAACCTTAGGGTCGTAACCCGGCTTCGGGCATTCCTTCTTGTCGAACTTCTTCACCCATTCCGGCAGTTCGTTCATATACCATGTGCTGGTGATAAATCCGCCCACTTCCTTGTCATACCAGTAGGCAGCGTTGGCAGAATGGCCTGCGGGCAGGATGGAAGCGCGGTCCTTCAGAGCCACGCCGACAACCTTCGACTTGAAGTCGGTTGCTATGCGGAGCTGGTCGCCGATGGTGGTGCCAAGCATATTCTTGGGCGACATGTTGCCTGCCTTTGATGTTGTGCCGACTCCCTTCACGTTGGGGTCGTCGCAGCAGTAGATGCGCTTTCCGTCAAGATAGAAGTCGTTGCTGGCGATGCCGTGTGCCGAGGGAGCCGAACCGGTGTAGAGGCTGGAGTGTCCCACGGCGGTTACGGTGGGCACGTAGTTGATCATCTGGTTCTCGCAAGAGAATCCCTCGCGGAGCAGACGCTTCAGACCGCCGTCACCATACTTGTCCTGATAATAATAGAGATAGTCCCAACGCATCTGGTCGATGACGATTCCGACCACAAGACGCGGACGTTCCACTTGTGCCCATGCTGCAAAAGCCATGAAGCACATAAAGACTGACATTAAGATTTTCTTCATAGTCTGATTCTGATATTTAATGAGTTATGTAAGCAAAAGACGGATTACATGTTGCAAAGGTAACAATAAAAAAAATCCCAAACAAAAGTAGTTTGGGATTTTAATAACTTTCAACTCTAAACTCTCAAGTTTAAATTCTTAATAGTTTTCTGCCTTCAGCTCGAAGTATGCCTGCGGGTGCTTGCATACGGGGCACAGTTTGGGAGCCTTCTTGCCCACTACGATATGACCGCAGTTGCGGCACTGCCAGATGCAGTCGCCCTCACGTGAGAACACCACGCCGTCCTCCACATTCTTGAGCAGCTTGCGATAACGCTCCTCGTGGTGCTTCTCGATGGCACCTACGCCGCGCATTGCAGCGGCAATCTCTGCGAATCCTTCCTCGTCAGCCTCGCGAGCCATGCGCTCGTACATGTCGGTCCACTCGAAGTTCTCGCCCTCGGCAGCTGCCTTGAGGTTAGAGATGGTGTCCTTGATGGCGCCGCCCTCAAGATACTTAAACCACATCTTGGCGTGCTCCTTCTCGTTCTGTGCAGTCTCCTCGAAGAGGGCAGCTATCTGCTCATAACCCTCCTTGCGTGCCTTAGAAGCGAAGAATGTATACTTATTGCGTGCCTGTGACTCACCGGCGAATGCCTCCTGGAGGTTGCGCTCGGTCTTAGTTCCTTTCAGTTCCTTCATAATGTATCGTCTTTTTTATTGTTATTGCTATGTTTGTTTCTTTACATTTGCAAAGATACACATAATTTTTGAAACCACCAAGTAAAATTGTAATTATTACAAAGTTATTTTTCATACAGTCTTCCTTAACCACGTCAATACAGCTGTCCGCCGATACAATATTTGCATTCCTGACGCTCAATACTCCTCGTTCAGCGCACTAAGAAATCTTTGGTGCGAAATTCGTGAGTTTTGAGCGTGCAGCGATAACATATTGTCATGCAGCTGATTATGCTGCCAAGAGAAATAATGTGCAATGAATTGGAGAACAAAACAAGCACAATAGGCATGCTATAGAGCCTCTTTTCCACTCTGATACAGTCTCTCTTGTCATACAAAAAAGCCTCTCTTGCCTACCAATAGCAACTGTATTGGAAGGCAAAAGAGGCTGTTCTTATATATTATGGGGTTAATATCGAAGCCAAATAGCTCAAAAACGGCAAGCAAAATCTCTAAAACCGATTTTTATTTTGTAACATCTTTTTACCATTTGTGTGATATTTGCATGAGACATGAAGAGCATGTTCTTTAGACAGGAAGACATGTGTATTATAATGTTGTTTTATATAACCTTGTGTTTTTCCTTGTTTTTTCCGATTATGGGCGCGTGCTGTGCACAAATAAAAGGCTTTACATTAGGTTGTCGAGAACTGGTTCTCGTAAGACCGAATGTAAAACCTTTTATTTAAATCCGATAGGATTTGCGCACATAAGCGGACTGTGGAGAAAGGTTTTTGTCAAAGCCCTGCCTACCGCAGCAAACTCACCGATAAACTGCAATTTATATTTCCTTCGTCTTCTCCTCCAGCCATTTCTTCTCCTCTTCATCCAGCATCGGCGAGAGACGCTCGTAGACCATCTGGTGGTAGGCGTTGAGGCATTGGCGTTCCTCGTCGGTCAGCATGGAGGTGATGATGGGGGCGGTGTCGATGGGGCAGAGGGTGAGAGGCTCGAAGCGGAGGAAACGTCCGAACTCGGTGGTGACGTAGGGCACCACGAGGAGCGTGTTCTCGATGCGCACGCCGAACTTGCCGGCAAGATAGAGTCCCGGTTCGTCCGTCACCGTCATTCCCTCCACCATCGGAGCCGGACGATATTCCTGGCGAATCTGGTGAGGACCCTCATGTACGCTGAGGTACGAACCGACGCCATGACCCGTGCCGTGCATGAAGTTCATGCCCTCGCGCCACATTGCCGTGCGGGCTACGGCGTCGAGCTGCGTGCCCGAAGCCGAACGGGGAAAGCAGAGGTTCTGAAGGGCGAGATGACCTTTCAGCACGAGAGTGTAGACGCGGCGCTGAAGGTCAGTAACCGGACCGAGCTGAATGGTACGCGTAATGTCCGTTGTGCCGTCCTGATATTGCGCTCCGCTGTCGAAGAGGAGGAACCCCTCGGGACGCAGCGCCACGTCGCTCTCCGGCGTAGGCTCGTAATGCACTATTGCACCGTGCGCCTCATATCCTGCTATGGTGTCGAACGAGATGTCGCGGAAGAGCGCCTGCTCACGACGCAGATCCTCCAGCTTGCGGCTGACCGAAAGTTCTGTCTCGCCACCTGCCGGAACCGCCTGCTCCAGCCACTTGAGGAAACGCACCATTGCCACGCCGTCACGCTCCATTGCATGACGGAATCCATTGCGCTCCGTCTCGTTCTTCACAGCCTTCATGGCAGGAACGGGCGACGTGGCGAAGACGGGATTGAAGTTGCCGCGTGCCTTGGCAAGCGTGCAGTTCACCGTAGCAGGATCGATGAGGAGCGTGTAGGCGTCATAGCTGTTGAGGCCTTCGATGATGTTGTCATAATCGTCCACCATCACACCCTGCTCTCTGAGATACGCCATCACCTCCACGGACAGCTTGTCGTCCTTGACGTAGAGCACCGCCGTTTCCTCGGCGATGATGAGCCAAGCCACGAACACGGGAGTGCAATGCACGTCGGTGCCGCGGAGGTTAAGAGTCCAGGCAATGTCGTCAAGCTGTGTGAGGAGCATGCCGGAAGCGCCCTTGCGGAGCAGTTCGTGACGGATGCGTGAGAGTTTGTCGGCAGCAGTCTCGCCGGCATATTCGAGTGGCTGTATCTCCACGGGATTGAGCGGTACGGAAGGACGGTCGGTCCATATACGCGAGAGGATGTCGAGGTTGGTGCGCAGGCAGATTCCTCCGTTGTGCTTCAGCTCGTCCTTCAGCGCTTCCGCCTCGCCAAGCGAGATGCACATACCATCGACGCCCACCTCCTTGTCGTCAGCGTCCTCAGTCTGCGAACCTATCCATTCCGCAATGCTCGGCGTGCCCTCCACACGCTCACGCATCAGCGTGAACTCGGTGCCGTCGAGCTGTTCCTCGGCTGCGAGGAAGTAGCGAGAGTCGGTCCACAGCGCTGCGCCATGAAGCGTCACCACCGCCGTTCCGGCACTTCCGTCGAAGCCCGAAATCCACTTTCTGCCCTCCCATCTCTCGGGAACATATTCGCTCATGTGTGGGTCGGCACTGGGGAAGATAAACGCTGAGAGATGCTCGCGGCGCATCTCCTCACGCAACTGCTGGAGTCGCGTCTCTATGGTCTTGTTGTCAGGTCTCATAATATAATAATGTGTATTAGTTTGTAGCATGTTAACTTCCGAACGAAGGTCGGATGACGCAAATTTACAAAAGATTCCGCTATGAAAGGATAAAAGCAGCAGAAAGTTTCGCTCCAAGAAGGTTTATCCGAGGATTTTGATTGATATTGTGAGGAATAGGTTAGGTAGGGCTTTAACAAAAACATCATTACTACCCAAAGATATTTTCCATAAGGTAATCCAATCATCGGCGTCTTTTTGAGGACGTTGTGGATTAATAAATAGCTCACCTAAAGGATTCCTTTCAAAGAGAACTTTACTGATGGCAGACGATAATATATAATTATATATTTCTAGCAATGACATGTAGTAGGCAGTCTGCATGTGGCTAAGAATTGAGTCCACTTGAAAAGGTCAGAGCACTATCAATCTGAAGATAAATAGCAAAAAGAATCCCCAAATAGCATCTTAAAAGCTATATGTTTAGTACTGAATGGCTCTTCTCATTAAATAGTAAGCATGAGAAATACGCATCTGTTGTTTAAAAGAGTTTAATATAGAAGGCAACAAGTTTAATTCAACTTAAAGAATTTCTACAAAAGTTCAACCTATTTATCTTATTTGTACTTTTATACTTATAACAAAGAGGCTTATACCTCCGCAACATGTATAACGTATAAAAAAGGAGGAGATTAGGAGTTTTATTAATTATATGCCTTGCCATTAGAATTTCTATTAGGCAAACATCAAACAAATTTAACAAATTCTGCTTTCTCATTTATATGTGAATGAGAAATATTAGAAAACGACAATTAATATGTTTCAATTTATAACAAAATATTCTCCTGACTATGCCCAAAACACCATTGAGGGTTGGTCAATCATTTTGGTCGTTGCTATTGGGTTCAAAGCTTCAACTTTTGCCAATAGTTGGCTGGGAATGATTGGAATGTTTATTATTGGGATTTTATGTGCTCACATCATTGCTTGTACCATAAAATTCTTTATTACCCAAAAAAAATCTTAGTAATCATGAAGAAAATAAAAGCATTATTAGCCTGTAGCTTACTGGCTTGTTTTATGGCAGTAGGCGTTCTGAACGTTTTTAATCCTGCTATACATAGTGAAGCAATTGCAGGAATTAACTATTACATCAACCATAGTCGTTGTTCTACAAATTGGAAAGCAAAAGCTAGTGCAACAACAAAAATTGGTGGTGTTGTGGCCTCCAGTTGTATGAAAGCCGCTCTTATTGGATCTGGAGCAGGCCCTATTGGCTCTGCTTTAGCCGTTGCAGCTGTTGGTCTATAATTAACATAAAAACATTATATATCATGTTAAAGAAAGTATTTCCAATGCTTATGCTTGCTGTTGTTTGTGCATTTGCTACAACAGTTTGTGAAAAGGCTATAAACACAAAAGCTCAGAATAGAACTTCTGAAGCATTTGCTGGCATTTATGCCGCTGCAGTATGGAACAGTAACAATGCAAAGTGGAATAAAAAAGCAGCTAATTGGACTCAAGTAGGATCCATAATTGGTGCTGCTTGTGTAAAGGGAGCTTTAGCAGGATCGGGGATTGGTCCTGCTGGCACTATTATCTGTGGAGCGGCTGTAGGACTCTAATAAAGTCAGATAGCTATTAAGTAGAATTTCAAAATAATTATTTAATTTCTTTAAGATGTACGACATAATGCTGTACATCTTAAAGGACTATTAAAGAAAAAGAAATAATTAGATGAAGTATTTAACACTTAGGAATTCTATATATGTTGCTATTGTTGTATATGTATGTAGCTTTGTGTTGTCTTTTTGCGTAAATAAAAATGAAATTATAAACATAGAAGTTGATACAAAAAATGAAAGAATAATCACAAAAGAAGATCAATATTTAACAAGTCCAAATGCTTTTGAGAGATTTAAACATATAGCCATTAATAATGAAAATGTTGTAATATTGAACTATATTGGCGCTTTGTCCCTTGGATTCAGTTCTTTGATTCAAATTGCCTTTAACGGCTTCACATTTGGAAGTTATGTTGGTGTGTACTCCAACTATATGCCATTTAAAATAATACTCAAGTATACATTACCTCATTCATTCGAATTAGTCGCTATAATCTTTTCAGGTGGAGAAGGACTATATCTTGGAGTTTCTTTTATTCTATGTTTATTTGGATATAAAAATATTAAAGAATACAATTTTATAAAAGTTGCGTTTCATTTCATGCTCTACACGGTCATCATTGGTTTGGCTGCCTTTGTAGAAGCCTATATCACTATGTCATTATGAAAAAATACAAATTTTGGTATTCCATACCTTTGTGTGTCAGTGTTGTATTTATGGTATTGTCATTTATATCAAAGAAACTCATTGAAATGAATGTGAATACCGATGTTATTCCTTTCTATAGTTTTACGATATACGTTCATACATTATTGCTATTTACTATCCCTATTTTTATATATGTCTTTTTGGCTTTCGGGATAAATTTCACTACGATTATCACAAGTACAGAACGCGAATTTCCTCTCAACAACATTACAAAATGGTTGGCTGTTGCTTTCGTTTTTCCATTAATTACAGAGTCATTCTATGCCATTAACTACTACATGGCTTTAGATACCATTATAATGGACAATGAAGCTTCAGATAATATAGATAAGATAGGAGCATTTACGGTATCAATATATAATTTAGTTAACTATATAGGGTGGTTGTGCGTTTTGTTGTTTATGTGGAGCGTACAGTATTTGAAGTATGGTATTTCATTTATAAGTTCTATGATCAATACATTTATGTTTGTAACTTTTGCATATATATTTTACGCTTTGTTTAAAGTCGTAAGTTGAAAAAAATCAAAATAGCACCAAATTCTACTATCTAAGAAAGCTTGCTGACAATGAAATTGATGTCTGTACCATTGTTTTTCCTTGTTTTTTCCGATTATGGGCGCGTGCTGTGCACAAATAAAAGGTTTTACATTAGGTCTTACGAGAACCAGTTCTCGACAACCTAATGTAAAACCTTTTATTTAAATCCGATAGGATTTGCGCCCATAAGCGGACTGTGGAGTAAGGTTTTTGTCAAAGCCCTGCCTAATACTAACCTAAAATAAAGCCAAAAAGGTGCTAACAATGCGTAACGGATTTTGCGTTTTACTGCCGATTGGCTATCTTTGCGCTATGAAAAGGCTGTTCACAACCATATATATAACGCTTCTTTGCCTTGACAGCATGGCACAACGTCAGACTGTCGTGGCGGACATGGACACACGACTGCCCATCGCAGGAGCTGTGGTCAGCACCGCAGGAGGCAAACGCCTTACCACGGACTATACGGGACGCTTCGGTTCGGCGCTGCCCATCAAAAGCGCCACCATCTCGAAGAAGCACTACATGCAGCGACGCGTGTCGGACACAGAGCTTCGCCAGGACACCATCTTCCTCATTCCGCAGGAGGTGGTGCTCAACGACGTGGTGGTGACGGCGCCCGGATTCAGCTTCAATACGCAGAAGGCGCTGCGAAGCATTAAGGAGAACGCCGCTCTACCCAATCCTGCGCAGGGATTTGATCTGCTCGGCATTGTGCAGATGCTCGTGCCTACGAAGAAGGCAAAGAGTGCGGAGAGGTGTGAGAAGATAAAGAAAATACTGGACATGAACGAGTACCGGGAGCAGAAGGACAAGCTGGAGTACGAGGCGATGA
>OCMD01000110.1_pt1 | contig 20537 bp, 18 predicted proteins | sample 1496061 | NCBI WGS metagenome assembly OCMD01 (sample SAMN01760939, study PRJEB22395) | human gut metagenome | reverse complement strand
GTACGGTGGTGTGAGAGGTCGGAAAACGAAAGTAGGAGAAAAACTACTTCGTTTTCCTCCTACTCGATTTTAAGTTGCCTTGCGATTTCTGCAGCCGCCTTCTGGCTTTTCTAATGTGCTTCTAGCCAGTTGTTTCCCCATCCGGCATCAGCAACCAGAGGCACACTGAGCTGGTAGGCGTTCTGCATCTCTTCTACCACAATCTTCTCTACCTTTTCCTTCTCTTCCGGATATACGGAGAAATTGAGTTCGTCATGCACCTGGATAATCATCTTGCTCCTGATGCCTTCTGCTCTGAATCGGTTGAAAATGCGGATCATAGCCACTTTGATGATGTCTGCCTCAGAGCCCTGGATAGGGGCATTGATGGCATTGCGCTCGGCAAATCCTCTTACAGTACCATTCTTGCTGTTGATGTCTGGCAGGTAGCGACGGCGGTGGAAGAGGGTTTCGGCATAGCCTTTCTCTCTTGCCATTTCCTTTGCCTTCTCCATGTAAGCCTGAACACCAGGGAAGGTGCGGAAGTAGTCTTCTATGATCTGCTTTGCCTCTCGGTTTTCGATGTTCATGCGTTGGGCAAGACCGAAGGTCGTGATGCCGTAGATGATGCCGAAGTTGGCAGTTTTTGCCTTCTTGCGCTGTGCATCTGTTACTTCTTTGATGTCTTCGTGCCAAATCTTGGCAGCTGTAGCTGCATGAATATCAGAGCCTTCACGGAATGCTTCTACCATGTTTGGATCCTGGCTCAGGTGTGCCATGATGCGAAGTTCTATCTGTGAATAGTCGGCAGAGAAGAACAGGCAGCCTGGTTCTGGGATGAAGCATCTGCGTATCTCCTTGCCATCGTCATCGCGTACAGGAATATTCTGCAGGTTTGGATCACTTGAAGAAAGACGTCCTGTGGCTGTGATGGCTTGGTTGAAAGAGGCATGAATGTGCCCGGTGCGAGAGTTGATAAGCTTTGGAAGGGCATCTATATAGGTTCCCAAAAGTTTCTTTAAACCTCTGTAGTTCAGTATCTCATCGATGATTGGACTCTTGCTGCGCAGCTGCTGAAGAACTTCCTCGCTTGTTACGTACTGGCCCGTCTTCGTCTTCTTAGGCTTCTCCACAATCTTCATTTTTCCGAAGAGTATTTCTCCAACCTGGCGTGGGGAAGCGATATTGAACGATTCGCCTGCCAACTCATAGATATGATGTTCTATCTCATTGAGGCGGTTGGTGAGTTTCTCGGATGTTTCCTTCAGGGTATCGGTGTCGATGCATACTCCCGTCATCTCCATGTGGGCTAAAACAGGTACAAGCGGCATTTCTACATTCCAGAACAGATCTTCACAATCTATCTCTTTGAGTTTTGGTTCGAGCACATTTTTCAATCTCAAGGTGATGTCGGCATCTTCGGCAGCATATTCGTAAATGTCTGATGGGGCGAGATCGCGCATCGACTTCTGGTTCTTTCCCTTCGGACCAATCAGTTCTTCGATGTGGATGGTCTGATAGTTGAGGAATACTTCTGCCAAGTAATCCATGTTGTGGTAAAGTTCTGGCTGGATGAGATAGTGGGCGAGCATCGTATCGAACATCTTGCCCTGAATTTCTATGCCGTAGTTCATCAACACCTCGTAATCGTATTTGATGTTCTGCCCCACTTTCAGAATTTCCGGGTTCTCGTAGAGAGGTTTGAAGATGTTTACGATTTTTAAGGCTTCTTCACGATTTGCCGGAATTGCTACGTAGAAAGCCTCTTTTTCCTTCACGGCAAAGCTCAAACCCACCAATTCTGCATCAATAGCAGCGGTAGATGTGGTCTCTGTGTCTAGACTGAGAATATTGAATGTCAATAAATAGTCACAAAGTTTCTTTGCATCTCCTTCTGTATCAATGAGTTTATATGAATGAGGTGTCGTTTTAAGGGTCTCAAAACTCGCGTTTTTTGACTCTTCCTTACCATCGGCTTGCTGTGCGCCAAATAAATCGAGCTCTCCAGTAGGCTTTGTTTGCACCTTTTTAGGTTTGTTAAGAACTCGATTAGCAAACGACTTAAATTCTAACTCGGTGAAGATTTCATCCAATTTTGTATTGTCTGGCTCTACCCGTTTCAAATCTTCCATCTTGATCTCTACCGGAACATCGGTTCGTATGGTTGCCAGGAACTTTGACATCCTGATATCTTCTACTGCACCCTCCACTTTTTCGCGGAGCTTGCCTTTCACTTGAGAAGAGTTCTCGATAAGACCTTCTACACTACCGAACTCGTTGATAAGTTTGATGGCTGTCTTTTCTCCCACGCCCGGACAGCCTGGGAAGTTATCAGCTGAGTCGCCCATCAGAGCAAGGAGGTCGATAACCTGGAGTGGGGAAGTGATGCTGTATTTCTCTTCAATTTCCTGTACGCCCAACTTTTCGTATCCACCGCCATGACGAGGACGGAACATGAAAACATTGTTACGAACCAGTTGTGCGTAATCCTTATCGGGTGTGAGCATGTAGGTTTCCATCCCCTTTTCACCTGCCTTCAAGGCAACTGTTCCAATGATATCATCCGCCTCGAAACCATCTACCTGAAGGATAGGGATATGATATGCCTCCAGGATATTTTTGATGATAGGCACAGAGAGTTTGATGTCTTCCGGTGTCTCTTCTCGTTGAGCTTTATATGCAGGGAAAGCCTCATGACGGAAGGTCTTGCCATGGTCGAAAGCCACCGCAATATGGGTAGGTTTCTCCTTGGTAAGTATCTCGTTGAGGGTATTGCAGAAACCCATTACACACGAAGTATTGAGTCCCTTCGAATTGATTCGAGGGGCTTTCATAAAGGCGTAATACGACCTATAAATGAGCGCATACGCGTCTAAAAGGAACAATTTATCCATAATATTCATTTTTGTGGTGTAAAATTACTAAAAAAATGCGATATTTCAAGAAGAATTGATTAATTTTGTAACAAATTTCAGAAATTAAGTAGATTTACTCACATATAATGGACTATTTATCACTTATCAAGCTGCCTATAGAGGCAGAATTAGCAGATTTTATAGATTTGTTCAACAAGTCTCTTATGCATAGCGATGGCCTCCTTTCCCAGGTGCTCGACCACATCCGTCAGCGCGCTGGAAAACGTATGCGCCCTATACTCATCTTGTTGATGGCACGTAATTTTGGAAAGGTTTCCAGTGTTACCCAGCATTCTGCGGTAGGTCTGGAGCTTCTTCATACCGCTTCGCTGGTACATGATGATGTGGTTGATGAGAGTGGAGAGCGCCGCGGACAGGCTAGCGTGAATGCTACTTATAATAATAAGGTGGCTGTGCTTGTGGGCGATTTCATTCTTTCCACCGCCTTGCTTCATGTATCTTATTCGCATTCAGAGGAAATCGTGCGTTATCTTGCTGAGTTGGGACGTATCCTGTCTAATGGTGAGATTCTTCAGCTCAACAGTATCAGTAATGAAGAGATATCGGAAGATATTTATTATCAGGTGATTAAGCAGAAAACGGCTGCTCTCTTTGAGGCTTGCGCCGGTATCGGAGCGATATCTGCCAATGCTTCAGAACTGCAGATTGAAGAGGCGAAGCGTTTCGGACAGAACTTGGGCATCATCTTCCAGATCCGTGATGATATCTTTGATTATTATGATTCCAAGGAGATAGGTAAACCTACTGGTAATGATATGGTTGAAGGAAAACTGACTTTGCCTGTAATATATGCTTTGAAGTCTACCGGTGATGAGGAGATGATGAAGCTTGCCAGAAAGGTAAAGGCTCATACTGTGACGGCTGATGAAATAGCTCAGTTAGTGGCATTTACAAAGGAAAACGGAGGTATTGAATATGCGGATAAGCGCATGTGGGATTTCCATGCCGAAGCCATGAATTTCCTCGATACTTATGTGGAGGATAAGGATATTTACAATGCCTTGAAGGCTTACTTGGATTTTGTGATTGAAAGAAAAGCTTAATATAAAAAGGGTTGGTTCTCTGCGAGAATCAACCCTTTGCTTTTTTGTATTCTATTGATAATCAGTTACTTTTATTTAGTTTTTTCTTTTAAACAATACTCTAGAATTCTCTTTAGAAGTATCTTAAATGGTACTTTAAAACTATCTTTCTAAGTATGTTTAATGGTACTTTGAAATTATCTTTAGAAGTACTTGATTTCCTTGCCCAGAATTTCGCTCAAGAGGAGGTTAGTCAGGCGTGATGTGCCGAGGCGCAACCACTGGTTGGTCAGCCATTTCTCGCCCAAAACTTCCTTCACGATGGTGTAGTAAACTACGGCATCATGAACGGTATTGATACCACCAGCAGGCTTGAAACCAATCTGAATGCCAGTCTTTTCGTAATATGCCTTGATAGCCTGGCACATAACGTATGCTGCCTCAGGGGTAGCTGAGACCTTCTCCTTGCCTGTTGAGGTTTTGATATAGTCAGAACCTGAGTACATTGCGAGGATAGAAGCCTTCATGATGTTGCTGCAATTCTTCAGATCGCCTGTCTCCAGAATGCACTTCATCTTATGTTCTCCGCATGTCTCCTTGAGTTCCTGAATATCATCGCAGAGCCCCTCGTAATCTTCGCTGAAGAACTTGCCAACAGGCATTACGATATCCACCTCTGTAGCACCATCCTTGATAGCCATAGCGGTTTCTGCAATCTTTACCTCGATAAAGGTCTGAGAGGATGGGAAATTGCCACTTACTACAGCGATTTCTACGCCGTCAACCTCCAGACTCTGGCTGATAAGGCCGGCAAAGTTAGGGTAGGTACATACGGTTGCTACGTGAGGAAGCTGAGGATAATCCTTGGCAAACTGGTTCACCTTTTCAATCATCTTCAGGATGCTTTCTTCTGTATCTTCTGTATGGAGAGAAGTCAACTCGATGCTACCGAAGAGGAACTTCTTGACCTCCATGGTCTCATTCTCTGCTACCTTTTCATCGAGAATCTTCTTTACTGCAGCAGCTACTTCCTCATCGTTGAGGTTGCAGTTGTACTGCTTCAAAACTGATAAATACTTGTCGTCTGACTCTTTATACTGTCCCTGCTGTGCAAGAACCTGTTCTTTAATACTGCTCATACTTAATGTTATTTATATAATTATTAAAGTTAAGTTTTTATATGAATAGCAATTTTAATTCTTGTTTTCTTGTTCTTTATCTTCCTGATGCTCAGATAGTTTTGGGTTGTTTTTATGTCTTTCAGAATCCCTTTTGGTCTTCTTGTCAAAACTCTTCTGGAGTTCTTCTGTCAAGTCAACCCCTGTCTGATTTGCCAGGCAGATAAGCACCCAAAGAACATCGGCCATTTCTTCGCCTAAGTTAGGTTTCTCGCCTTTCTTAAAACTCTGGTCGCCGTATGTTCGGGCAATGACGCGTGCCAGTTCGCCCACTTCTTCTGTGAGGCAAGCCATATTGGTCAGTTCGCTGAAATAGCGTACGCCATATTCCTTAATCCACTTATCTACTGCTTTCTGTGCTTCTTTTATTGTCATCTTCCTAATTCTTTTATGGGGAAAGATGCCTTTCTTTCAGGGTAGGGCATTATTCCTTGTTGTGAGTATCCATCATGATGGTTACCGGTCCATCGTTCAGTAAATCTACCTTCATATCGGCACCAAATTCGCCTGTTCCTACTGGCTTTCCGAGTGCATCGGATAGCTTTTTGCAGAACTCCTCATAGAGTGGAATGCTGATTTCGTGCTTGGCTGCTCTGAGCCAGCTTGGGCGGTTTCCTTTCTTGTAGCTGGCGAATAGGGTGAACTGGCTGATGACCAGAATCTCACCATTTATATCCATGATAGAGCGGTTCATAACATGGTTTTCGTCGTCGAAAACACGGAGTCCTATTACCTTTCTGACCAGCCAGTCTACATCTTCTGAAGTGTCGCTTTCCTCTATTCCCAGAAGGATCAGATAGCCTTGTCTGATGGCAGATTTAACCTCTCCTTCGATGGTTACTGAGGTGTGAGAGACACGCTGTATTACGATTCTCATATTACTACTTTGAACTTTGAATGTTGAACATAGAACTTTATGAATAGCATTTGTGGAATGCTTGCTTCGGTTCTGTTCTTCTTCTTATTATTAATATATATAGTATAGTTTGAACTGCAAATATACAACTTTTATTTCATATTCTCGCCTTTTTCTTCGAAATATTTTGAAAGAATTTCCGCCTTATGTGGGCCTAATACCTCTGAAAGTTGTTCCAATGATGCTTCTTTCATCTTTTTCACGCTCTTAAACTTGCTCAGCAGGGCTTCTTTAGCCTTCGGACCGATGCCTTTGATATCGTCTAATTCTGAGTGAAGAGCATGCTTGCTGCGCTTGTCGCGATGGAAGGTGATGGCGTATCTGTGCACCTCATCCTGTATCTGCGTCAGCACCTTGAACAGTTCACTTTCGGGTGGTAGGGCGATGGTTTGAGGTGGGAATCCGAAGAGAAGTTCGTTGGTGCGGTGACGGTCGTCTTTGGCCAGTCCTGCGATAGGAATATCCAGGTGTAATTCGTCAACAATAACCTCTCTGACTACGTCCATCTGACCCTTTCCGCCATCGGTAATAATGAGGTCTGGAAGTGCAGTTTCTTCCTCTATCATGCGACTGTACCGGCGTCTTACCACCTCTTGCATGGATGCGTAATCATCAGGTCCTTCCACCGTTTTGATGTTGTATTTACGGTAGTCTTTTCTGGATGGTTTCATACCTTTATATACGATGCAACCTGCCACGGCATCAGTACCGGATATGTTGGAATTATCGAAACATTCTATCTGATAAGGCAGCTTTTGGAGCTTCAGTTTTGCTTGTAATTCCTTCATCAATCGGGTCTGTTTCTGCTCCGGATTGAGTTTTTCTGCCTGCTTCAGACGGTCGAATCTATACTGCTTGCAGTTCATTTCTGACAGCTCCAGAAGGTGCTTTTTGTCTCCTCTCTGGGGTACGAAGAAGGTTGCATCTTTCAGCTTCCATTCCATTTCGAAGGGCACGATTATCTCCTTCGATGTGGAGTGGAAACGCTCTCTGATTTCCGGAATGGCTGTAATCAGAAGTTCCTCGTCACTTTCTTCTAACTTGCGTTTGTATTCGTATGTGAAGCTCTGGTTGATGGTGCCGTTTTTTACGTGAATATAGTTGATGAAGGCGTTTTTGTTAGCATCATCATTTACGATGGTGAAGACATCTACATCTGTAATTGTATGGCTTACCACCTCGCTTTTTGCCTCAAAGTCATCCAGTAATTGGTACTTTTTCTTATATTCTTCGGCTATTTCAAAACGTAGAAGTTCGGCATTTTTCATCATCAAATCGTAGAGATATTTGCTTACTTCCCGCGTGTTTCCCTTCAGAATTTCACGTGCCTGGCGCATGTTTTCCTGATATTCCTCATAGCTCTGCTTGTTGATGCAGGGTGCTCCGCAGTTGTGGATATGATACTCCAGGCACGGCTTGTATCTGCCTTCAGCAACGCCTTCTCTGGTGATAGGCATTCTGCAGGTGCGGGGCTTATAAAGCTTTTTGATAACCTCTAAAACGGCATACATGCTGCCGATATGTGGGTAAGGACCGAAGAAGGTTCCCACTTTTTTATTGATATGACGAGTCTTGAAAATGCGTGGAAAATACTCGTTTGTTACGCATATAGAAGGGTATGTCTTGCCGTCTTTCAGCAGGACATTGTATCTTGGATTATACTTTTTGATCAGGCTGTTTTCGAGTAAAAGTGCGTCTTCTTCTGTGTTTACGACTGTATAAGATATGTCGTGAATCTTAGAAACAAGCACCTTTGTCTTGTATCTGTCTACCTCTTTATGGAAGTAGGAAGATACTCTTCTCTTCAGATTTTTCGCCTTTCCCACATATATAATCGTATGATTTTCGTCGTAATATTGGTAGCTTCCTGGCTTCTCCGGCATACTTAAAACTATGTTTTTAAGCCTGGCCAAGCGCTCCTCATTCTCTTGTTTCGTCATATTTTACTTGTTTTTAAAGGGAAAACGAGCGTTACTGTTTCACGTGAAACGGCAACGCTCTAGTGTCTTTTACTGCTTCCTTGCTGCTTTCTTGCTGCATTCTCGCAGTATTTCTTGCAGCTTATAACTGCAATAAAGTAGTTACTTCAACGTCTGGATCAAAGGAGTTTCTGCCTTCGAAATTCTCGTTTACGAGTTCGATGATGAAGTTGGCATATACCTTTTTCGGATGGAATTTCTTTACCAGGTCGCATGCTGCTTTCATGGTTCCGCCAGTAGCGAGGAGGTCGTCGTGGAGGAGTACGATGTCGTCCTCATTGATGGCATCTTCGTGGATTTCGATGGTGTCGATACCATATTCCTTAGCATAACTTTCCTGTACGGTTTTGCATGGAAGTTTGCCCGGTTTGCGGCATAAAACTACGCCGGCTCCGAGGCGAATTGCGAGGGCAGAAGACATTACGAAACCGCGTGATTCGATGCCTACAATCTTGGTGATTCCTTTGTCTTTGTAGAGTTCATACATCTCATCGCTGATCTCTTTTAAAGATGCAGGATTCTTGAAAAGGGTTGAAACGTCGCGGAAGTTTACACCCTTGATTGGCCAATCTGGAATGCAACGCAGATTGTTTAATAATAGCTGATTGTTCATTACTTTTTATGCTTTAAATTGATACTTATTTTATTCTTTTTTCTTGTTCCTTTTTATGGGCTTTTTGTCCGTTTATTTTTGCCTTTTACTCGATTTTATCCGCTTTTGTTTCACGAATTGCTGAAGTTTTACTTTAACCGCAAAACACTTGATGCAACCTTTCTTAAGCGGTTGAACATCAAATGTTTTGCTGATAGTCCGTTTCACGTGAAACATTTGAAATTCCCTTGTTTTTCGCTGTGAAACGGCTTATCTTCCGAGTAATACAAGCATCACGTTGATATCGCTTGGTGATACGCCCGGAATTCGGCTTGCCTGTGCCAAGGTTTCCGGGTCGATTCGCTCGAGTTTCTGGCGTCCTTCTGTGGAGATTTCGTGGAGCTCGGAATAGTTGAAACGGCCCTTGATTTTGATGTCCTCCAAACGGTGCATCTTGTCGGCAATGAGACGCTCTCGTTCGATGTAACCTTTGTACTTCATCTTGATTTCTGCAGCTTCCGCTATCTCTTCCTTTCGGTTAGCTGGTGCATCCAGCGCAGCCTTCAGGTCCGGAATAATCTCCGAAAGATTCGTGAGGTTCAGATGCGGACGAGCGATGATGTCGATGAGCTTGCAGCCAGCGCGAAGTGGAGTAGTGCCGAGCGCCTCCAGTTTTGGATTTATCTCATCCTTCTTGATAGGATAGTTGGCGCAAAATTCGATGATTCTTCCGATGGCTTCTTTTTTCTCTATCCACCAGTCGTAACGGTCGCGCTTGGCAATTCCGAGTTCGTATGCTTTTTCGGTGAGTCGGGCATCGGCATCGTCCTGACGGAGCAGAATGCGGTATTCGGCTCTGGAGGTAAACATACGGTATGGCTCGTCAACTCCCTTTGTGGTGAGATCATCGATGAGTACGCCGATATAACTCTCATCGCGGTTCATCTCGAATGTCTTGTCGCCAACACAATGCAAGGCTGCGTTGATTCCTGCCACGGTTCCCTGTCCTCCTGCTTCCTCATAACCGGTGGTTCCGTTCACCTGTCCGGCAAAGAAGAGACCTTTGATGATTTTCGACTCCAGTGAATGTTTGAGTTGGGTAGGGTCGAAGTAATCGTATTCGATGGCGTATCCCGGTCTGTAAATCTTGGCATCTCTCAAAGCAGGAATCTCGTGAAGTGCATTCAGCTGGATATCCATCGGCATGCTCGAAGAAAAACCGTTCAGATACATCTCGTTCGTATCTTCGCCTTCCGGTTCCAGGAAGAGTGGATGCTGATCCTTGTCGGGGAAGGTAACGAGCTTGGTTTCGATGCTCGGACAATAACGTGGACCGGTACTCTGAATCTGACCATTATATAAAGGTGAGTCAGCGAGACCGCTTTTTAAAGTTTCGTGTACCTTCTTGTTGGTGTAGCAAGTCCAGCAAGGCAATTGTTTCAGAACCCGATGTTCTCCCATGTAAGAGAACTGGTGGAAATCGCTGTCGCCCGGCTGTTCTTCCATATCTTCGAAATGAACACTTCTCTTGTCAATTCTGACCGGAGTTCCGGTTTTCATTCTGGCTGTAGTGATACCCCATCGGGTGATGCTCTCCGTAAAGTTGTGTACGGCAGGTTCGGCGCATCTTCCGCCTTCTACCATCTTTCTTCCTACATGCATCAGTCCGTTGAGGAATGTTCCTGCGGTGATGATGATGCTCTTGGCATAGAATTCGGCTCCCCAGATGGTTTTTACGCCGATGGCTTCTCCGTTAGCTACGAGCAGTTCGTCAGCCTGGTCTTGCCAGATGTCGAGGTTGTCAGTATGGTCGAGGATGGTTCTCCATTCCCAGATAAACTTTCCTCTGTCGCATTGGGCACGGGGGCTCCATACGGCAGGACCCTTGCCGATGTTGAGCATTCGGAACTGGATGGCGGTTTTATCTGTTACGATACCCATCTGTCCGCCCAAAGCATCGATTTCGCGTACAATCTGTCCCTTGGCAATACCTCCGATGGCGGGGTTGCAACTCATCTGACCAATCTTGTTCATATCCATCGTTATCAAACAGGTTTTGGCACCCATGTTTGCAGAGGCTGCAGCAGCCTCGCATCCGGCATGTCCTCCACCGATAACGAGCACGTCATAATTGAATTTCATACTTCGTTTAATCTATATTTTTTCTAATTTTCGGCAAAAGTAAGAAATAAAATCGAAATTTTAGCAAAAATACTTTGATAAATCATTAAAATATAGTAATTTTGCAGCAGACTTGCGAAAATATACCTAGAAATGAGGATTGCAGAATGCCAAAAAATAGGTATTGCAGGGACGAAAAGTGTGGAATATAAATTAGTTTCAAACAGTTAAATAATTAAATTTCAATCATTTATGTGGTTAATCAATTCATCTATTGGTAGAAAGGTAGTGATGTCAGTAACTGGTATCGCTCTTATTCTATTCTTGACATTCCACGGTTGCATGAATGTTGTTGCGCTTTTCTCTGGAGAAGCTTACAACACAATCTGCGAGTTGTTGGGTGCTAACTGGTACGCCGTAGTTGCAACTTTGGGTTTGGCAGCTTTGGCAGTTTGTCACATCGTTTACGCTTTCATCCTGACAGCACAGAACCGTCGTGCTCGCGGTAACCAGCGTTACGAGGTAACAGCAAAGCCAGAGAAAGTAGAGTGGGCTAGCCAGAACATGTTGGTGCTCGGTATCATCATCGTTCTCGGTTTGTTGCTTCACCTCTTCAATTTCTGGTACAACATGATGTTTGCAGAGCTTTTGGGTACAAGCTTCGGCCACAGCCCAGCAGACGGCTTCGCATTCATTCAGGACACCTTCGCTAACCCAGTGTTCGTAGTTCTCTACATCATCTGGTTGGTAGCTCTTTGGTTCCACCTCACTCACGGTTTCTGGAGTGCTATTCAGACTCTCGGTTGGAGCGGTAAGACTTGGTTCTGCCGTTGGAAGATGATCGGTATGATTTACTCTACCATCCTGCTTCTCCTCTTCATCGTAGTTGTATTGGCATTCGCTTTCGGTTGCGCTCCATCTTTGTGCTGCGCATAATTCGTGTAATCATTTAAGTATTAAAAAAGATTATGGCAAAAACATTAAATTCTAGAATACCTGAAGGACCAGTTGCTGAGAAGTGGACCAACTATAAGGCTCACCAGCGTTTGGTTAACCCAAAGAATAAGTTAAAGCTCGACGTTATCGTTGTAGGTACAGGTTTGGCAGGTGCTTCTGCTGCTGCTTCTCTCGGCGAGATGGGCTTCAATATCTTGAACTTCTGCATCCAGGACTCTCCACGTCGTGCTCACTCTATCGCAGCACAGGGTGGTATCAATGCAGCTAAGAATTATCAGAATGATGGTGACTCTGTTTACCGTCTGTTCTACGATACTGTAAAGGGTGGTGACTACCGTGCTCGTGAGGCTAACGTTTACCGCTTGGCTGAGGTGAGCAACGACATCATCGACCAGTGCGTAGCTCAGGGCGTTCCTTTCGCTCGTGAGTACGGTGGTATGCTGGCTAACCGTTCTTTCGGTGGTGCTCAGGTATCTCGTACATTCTATGCTAAGGGTCAGACAGGTCAGCAGCTCCTCCTCGGTGCTTACTCTTCTTTGAGCCGCATGGTTGAGGCAGGTAAGGTTAAGCTCTTCACCCGTTACGAGATGGAGGATATTGTGATCGTTGACGGTCACGCTCGTGGTATCATCGCTAAGAATTTGATTACAGGTAAGTTGGAGCGTTTCTCTGCCAACGCCGTAGTTATCGCTACCGGTGGTTATGGTAACGCTTACTTCCTTTCTACAAACGCTATGGGTTGTAACTGTACTGCAGCTATCCAGTGCTACCGCAAGGGTGCTGACTTCGCTAACCCATCTTACGTTCAGATTCACCCTACATGTATCCCTGTTCATGGTACAAACCAGAGTAAGTTGACTTTGATGTCAGAGTCACTCCGTAACGATGGTCGTATCTGGGTTCCTAAGAAGATTGAGGATGCTAAGGCATTGCAGGCAGGTACAAAGAAGGGTTCTGATATTCCTGAGGAAGACCGCGACTACTACTTGGAGCGCCGTTACCCAGCATTCGGTAACCTGGTTCCTCGTGACGTGGCTTCTCGTGCAGCTAAGGAGCGTTGCGACAAGGGCTTCGGTGTCAACAACACAGGTCTTGCCGTATTCCTCGACTTCTCTGAGTCTATCAACCGTCTCGGTATCGACGTTATCCTGCAGCGTTATGGCAACCTCTTCGATATGTATGAGGAGATTACTGACGTTAACCCAGGTGAGTTGGCTAACGAGATTAACGGCGTGAAGTACTACAATCCAATGATGATCTTCCCTGCTATCCACTATACAATGGGTGGTATCTGGGTTGACTACGAGTTGATGACCACTATCCCAGGTCTCTTCGCTATTGGTGAGTGTAACTTCTCTGACCACGGTGCTAACCGTCTTGGTGCTTCTGCTTTGATGCAGGGTTTGGCTGACGGTTACTTCGTATTGCCATACACTATCCAGAACTACTTGGCCGACCAGGCATTGTGGCCAAAGCTCTCTACCGATCTCCCAGAGTTCGCAGAGGCAGAGGCAGGTGTTCAGAAGGAAATCGACCGCCTGATGGGTATCCAGGGCAAGCGCTCTGTAGATTCTATCCACAAGGAGTTGGGTCACATCCTTTGGGAGCACGTAGGTATGGGTCGTACCAAGGAAGGTCTTGAAGAAGGCTTGAAGAAGATGAAGGCTCTGCGCGAGGAATTCAACAAGAACCTCTTCATCCCTGGCAAGAAGGAAGGCTTGAACGTAGAGTTGGATAAGGCTATCCATTTGCGTGACTTCATCTTGATGGGCGAGTTGATCGCTTACGATGCATTGCACCGCAACGAGAGCTGTGGTGGTCACTTCCGTGAGGAGTACCAGACAGAGGAAGGCGAGGCTAAGCGTGATGATGAGCACTTCTTCTACGTAGGTTGCTGGGAGTATCAGGGCAATGATACAACTGCTCCAGTGCTCAACAAGGAACCTCTCGAGTATGAGGCAATTAAGGTACAGACAAGAAATTACAAGAATTAAAAAGCGAACAAGACAATGGCAAGAAATATAAGTTTCACAGTTAAGTATTGGAAGCAGGACGGTCCTACAGCACAGGGTCACTTCGATACACATGAGATGAAGAACATCCCAGATGATACTTCATTCCTCGAGATGCTCGACATCTTGAACGAGGAGCTCATCGAGTCAGGTCAGGAGCCTTTCGTCTTCGACCACGACTGCCGCGAGGGTATCTGCGGTATGTGCTCTCTCTATATTAATGGTACACCTCACGGTAAGACTGAGCGTGGTGCTACAACATGTCAGCTCTACATGCGTCGTTTCAACGATGGCGATGTTATCACCGTTGAGCCTTGGCGTTCTGCAGGTTTCCCTATCATCAAGGACTGTATGGTAGACCGTTCAGCATTCGACAAGATCATCCAGGCAGGTGGTTACACCAGCATCCGTACTGGTCAGGCTCAGGATGCCAACGCTATCCTGATTCCTAAGGAGAATGCAGACGAGGCAATGGATTGCGCTACATGTATCGGTTGCGGTGCTTGTGTTGCTGCATGTAAGAATGGTTCTGCTATGCTCTTCGTCAGCTCAAAGGTTAGCCAGCTGGCACTTCTCCCACAGGGTCGTGTAGAGGCTGCTGCCCGTGCTAAGAAGATGATTGCACGCATGGATGAGCTCGGATTCGGTAACTGTACAAACACTCGTGCTTGCGAGGCTGTTTGTCCTAAGAACGAGTCTATCGCTAACATCGCCCGCTTGAACCGTGAGTTCTTGAAGGCTAAGTTGGCTGACTAATCCATCGTTTCTTTTGAGACACCGGAATTTTCTCTCTGCATCTTTACGGATGCGAGAGAATTTTCCCAACAACTCTTCACTCTTCACCTTTTGGGTGTAAGTGGTTGAAGGATAGGAAGTTGGGCGGGTGAAGAGTGGTTTTTTACTCTTCACCCGCCCTTCACCTTTTTAGGCTGTTGACAGCTAAGCGGCTCTGCGTTTATACCTTGCCCAAAATCGTAAAAGGTGAAGAGTGGTGAAGAGTGGGTGAAGAGTGCCGAAAATCTCTTCACCTGTGTAATGTGTTGTGTTTCAGTTCTTTATATTGGAAAGATGAAGAGTGAAGAGCTGATTGCGATATTCCTGCCAACCGTGCTTCTCTTGAAATAAGAGAAAGGATGTTTGGCAAACTGTTATACAGGAACAGCCGACTAGCCTCTGTTGCGCTAGTCGGCTGTTTGCCTTTTGCCAGTATGCTGTTTTTCTTCTGCCAGCCTTCTGTTTTTCCTAGTCAGTTGTTCTATCTCCGATAGTTATGTATTTATTTATGCCTGCTGTTAGAATCATATAGCCAGGAAAAAGGGTAGATTATAGCCGGGAGCATCCTGTTTTTGGTGCATCCCGACATAAATTATCAGATATTCTGAGAAATATTTTGTAATCTCATCAGAATATCGTAAATTTGCGGTTATTAAGAATAAGTAATGTAATGACGAATCACTCAACAGAAATAATGAACCAAGCAACGCTCGATTTTATCCGCCAGCATCAGGACGATGATGTGCGCCAGTTGGCTTTCCTCGGCAGCAAGTATCCCGAGGTAGATATGCCTTTCGCTCTCGACCAGATTCGCGGGCGAAAGATGGCTCGTGTGAAACTGCCCCGTTGGGCAAGCATCGATGGCATCATCTATCCCCCTCATATTTCGATGGAGCAATGTTCGTCAGAGCAAACGGCACTTTATAAGGCTGAACTCGCTGCCCGACTGCTCGGTTTGTCTCCTTCATCATCCGAAAACGGAGAAGAAAAGGAGAAGGAGAGCGAAAACGCCTCAAATCTTCATCTTTCAGAAAATTGCGAATTTGCGGGCAAAGGGGCAGTTGATTCAGAATTCGCCAAAAATGAAGCTACTTGCAAAAAGCAACAGATATTAACAGAGTCAGAAGAAAATGTTAATGAAATAAAAGGAGAACCTCATGGAGGAGATTTTTCTGAAGAAACCGGGTTTGTTGACCTGACCGGCGGCTTCGGAGTAGACTTCTCTTACATCGCTTCCCGATTGGGCGTGAAGTCGATGTATGTGGAGCGTCAGGCTCATCTCTGTGAAGCAGCAAAGGAAAACTTTGGGCGGTTGGGTTTGATGAATGCCATCGTGAAGAATGGAGACGGAATAGAGGTTCTGCATTCTTTTGCTTCAAAGAAAGAGGCTGCTGCATCAGATTCTTTAGGCATAACTGAAGACCAGTCTCAGTCATTACTTAAGACCAACCTTGGTCTTAAGCTGATCTTCATCGATCCTGCCCGTAGAGACGATGCGGGCAACAAGGTAGTATCTTTGAAAGATTGTACGCCCGATGTAACCCTTTTGCAGGAAGAAATGCTTTCGAAGGCAGATTACGTCATCATCAAACTCTCTCCGATGCTCGATTGGCACCGTGCGGTAAGCGAATTAAGCTGCGTAAAAGAGGTTCATATCATCTCCGTGAACAATGAGTGCAAGGAACTCCTTTTAGTGCTCTCAGCTCGAAATATGGGCGGAAATCTCCGCATTTATTGCATCAATGATGCGCAGTCCTTCGTCTGTGATGAGTCGGATATGGAGACTTCTTCCGTCAAGATAGCCCCATCCACCCTTGAAGAGATGCAGTATCTTTACGAGCCGAATGCCTCGCTGATGAAAGCCGGCTGTTTCGGTGTTCTTTCCGAGCGATATGATGCAAGGATGCTTTCCAAGAACAGTCATCTTTTCGTGAGCCGTGAGCCTATCGCCGTCTTCCCCGGCAGAAGTTTCCGCATCATCGCCGTATCCTCCTTTAATAAAAAGGAGTTGAAGCGTCATCTGTCAGGAATCACCAAGGCGAACATCGCTACCCGCAACTTCCCTCTCTCCGTAGCAGAATTGCGCAAGCGATTGAAGTTGAAGGATGGTGGCGAAACCTATATCTTCGCCACCACATTGAGTGACGAAAGCCATGTGCTGGTAATAACAGAGAAAGCTTAGAAAAACCTCGAAAATGTGTAAAAATGTACCTGCTGAATTCATAAAAAAGCAAGTTCTCTTGTTTATTTTCGATTTTTGTTGTACCTTTGCCGAAATCTTCTAATTTAATTGGATTATAGAATATGGCAAAGGACGATAGTGTAGCTAAATCAGGTAATCAGCAATTGCCTGTAGAAAATAAAGTGGAGTCTCTGATACGAGTTATCAGAGGACAACAAGTGATGCTTGACCGTGACTTGGCTGAGTTGTATGGAGTAGAAACAAGAAGGTTGAATGAGCAGGTAAAACGTAATATAGAACGTTTTCCTGAAGACTTTATGTTTCAATTGACAAAAGAAGAGTTTGAAAATTGGAAGTCGCAATTTGCGACATCCAATTCTATAGTTATGGGTGCTCGTAAAAGACCTTATGCTTTCACAGAGCAAGGAGTTGCCATGCTTAGTGGAGTTTTGAAGTCATCGACTGCTGTTGAAGCAAACATCCGCATCATGCGAGCATTCGTATCTATGCGCCATTTTATGGTGAACAATGTGGCGTTTTTCCAACGATTGAAAACAATCGAATTTAATCAGTTGGAGTCTAATAAGGTTCAGACGAAGATTCTTACTCATCAAGAAGTACAAGACCATCGCATAGACGAAATTTTCCGTCGCTTGGACGAAGGAATGTACAAACCGAAGCAAGGAATCTTCTTTGATAACCAAATCTATGATGCTTATTCATTTGTCTCTAAACTCGTAAAAAGTGCCAAGCAGCGTATCATCCTCATAGATAATTATGTCGATGAGACGGTCTTGACGCTATTAGATAAGCGAGGTGAGAATGTTTCTGCCACCATTTATACTCAGCAGGTAAGTCGCCAGTTTCACCTTGATGTCGATCGCCATAATAGCCAATATCCTCCGATAGAAGTAGATGTCTTCCGTCGTTCCCACGATCGTTTTCTTTGCATTGATGATACAGTTTATCATGTGGGAGCCTCTATCAAAGACTTAGGTAAGAAATGGTTTGCCTTTTCCAAGATGGAAGATTTCAAGCCAGAGGAACTTGTTGCAAGAATCAACGAAGCATTTTAAAGCTAATTTGGAATTCAAGTTAAAAAACTAAGAGAATGGTGTGTTTGGGCGCAATAAGGCTTCTTAATGTTCCCAAACCTCAGTTTTTATCCTACCAACGAAAAATAATCAACTAAAAATACGTGAGTAATCATTTTTTTCATTACCTTTGCAACCGATACTACACTCGCTCACGCCGTGTCGAGGCATTTGAAGTCGCTTTAAGCGACTTTCTAGTGCTAAGATGGGAGAAAGGTAAGTGGGATAAAGGTATCACGACATAAATAAAGGCGTTTACTTGACGCTTTGTTCTTGACGTTCCGAAACTACGCAACTTTCATGTACAGTCAATGAACAATGCAACGGTAGATGCCCTCGGGATGTGATATATTTCGCATCCCTTTACTGGTATGGGTGTATTGCGTCTTGTAATATGCCAAATATTGGTATAGGGAGAAGTGTATACATATCGGCGTGGGCTTCGACGTTGCTCGTTCAACTGTACAGGGCAATGCGAAGGCCTCGGAGTGTGGGATGAGCAACAGGTAGAATCCTGCGCTTTTTTATTTTGCCGTGTGGTTAAAAGTTTTATTTTGTGGTTTGGGGATTCACCATTTATAAATATTCTGCACAAAATGAAGATATTTGATTTCTTAAAGAATCTGATAAATGTTTTGCTTGATGGCTCATTTGAGAGGGTTACTGTCATTAATCAAATGAATCAAGCTTTTCACGAATACTTTGTGTCTGGCGATACAAACAGATTATGCAAAGCAAGTATATCGCAAGGTGATCCTGATTTTAGGCATGAAATGAGTGCCATGTGGCTTAGAAGTGGCTTTAAAATTTCCATAGAAAATGACTATAATCTTAAAGATAGTGAGATTATGGAAATATCTCAGTATGTATTAGAAAATAAAGCCTTTATTAGACAACTAATGGCGCAAGGTTTTGACACTCTTATCATTAAAGGAAAGACAACGGGAAAAGGCAAGGCTTTTTCTCTTAAAGCGTATGCAAACTTAAATGATTATTTTATCAGTTAGAATATGTTTTTTATAAAATCATGGTTCTGTCGCAAGAAAAAGCCGATAGAACATAACGAGCTTAATGTTGTTGATAGTATCGTCAAGGCAAGAAAACTATACAAGGAATTAATAGTCAAGGCACATCCAGATAAGAATCCTTGTAATTTAGAACTGGCAAAAAAACTTTCGCAACAAGTAACAGAAAATAAATATAATTATGCAGAGTTAGAAAAATTAAAGCAAATTATTAACGATAAATTATAAAAATATGGTGTTACAATTCATTGATAAGGATGAGTTTATACGTATCTTGGATAAACCTACGTTGACTCAACAAGACATTTTTAAGGTTAATTCCTACCCTTTTTTGTCACTTGCTGAAAAATGTGGTGATATAAAGCCTAGCGAGTTGGATACAGTAAAGACTATTGCAGATAAAAACATTAATGGCTTTTTGAACATTGTCACAACGGTTTTAGGACTTCAAAATAAGGATGTTTTCAGACGTATCTTGCAGTCTTATCCGTATCCTACACTAATTGCTACTTTGAAAAAGGAATATTCTGGAAAAGAATTCCTTTCAACTGCAACAACAGTGATTACGAAAGTTATGCTAACTCAATCTTTGGGCAATTGCACTGCAAGTAAGCTAATTAATATCAAACTTGATGGCAAAATGCCACAAAAATTTATGTCTTTTAGGCAGATGACAGGTGACGAATGGTTCTCTAATTTTGTCGATATTAAATTAGGCTCTTTCTGTAAAATTTTTGAAAAATGTGGTCTTGATGCAGCAATAAGTCATTTGTTTGCGTCTGTTGGGTATAGTTTTTATTACAACAACCCTTCTAGATATGACATCTCCGCATGTTTGACAGAAAATGAGGCGATACATAAAGTGTTAGACAATGCTTTAAGAGGTCAAAATGATAATGTTAGACAGAACTATAACCAAAAGGGAGAGTTGTTGTTTAAAGATATTTAGTTGGGTATAATAATCAAGAATAGATATGTCATAGCCAAGATAAAAGGCAATATTCAGAAGATTGCCATCAAGTAATACATGTAATACAGATGTTTGGAAGTCACATTTGGCGACTTCCAAACATTCTAAATCCTTCCAAAATATTTAGAATGAAGTTTAATGAGAAAAAACTAGCTAAATTGCGAATATTTGAAGATGTCCTGCGGGAAAAATATGGCGAACCAGGAAGCGAGACTCGCAAGGAGTTTGATGCTAGAGCCAAGGTCTGGTATTACGCCGAATTGTTGAAGGACGAACGCAAGCGATAAGCATAGAAGAAATTCTTGCCCTTTGCGAATTTTCCAAAATAGACTACACACTGCACTATTTCCTTGCAACATACTGAAATACAAGTATTTGTATTTTAAAAGACAGCACTAATACTACACTGACACTGCACGAAGACTACACGGAACAGTATTCTTTTAAGAAAAAACAGCCTCTTCTATAGCATCCGAGTGCAATGGCTATGCAGTGTCGTGTAGTCTTCGTGCGGTGTTAAGCCAAGACTACACCATCGTAAATTATTTATCTATAATAAGTTACATAATATCAGTGTAGTGTGCTGGCTTTTTTGATAGCGAGGCTCTGAAAAAACAAGGAGGATGAGTCCATTTTCCTCTGCCGTAGTTGAGGAGACTATCAGGTGATGAGTTTTCACAGAGCAAGGGGTAGCTATGCTTAGTGGAGTTTTGAAGTCTCCGACTGCTGTTGAAGCAAACATCCACATCATGCGAGCATTCGTATCTATGCGCCATTTTATGGTGAACAATGTGGCGTTT
>OCMD01000101.1_pt1 | contig 21859 bp, 20 predicted proteins | sample 1496061 | NCBI WGS metagenome assembly OCMD01 (sample SAMN01760939, study PRJEB22395) | human gut metagenome | reverse complement strand
GTCAAAAGGTTAATAGATTGTTTAGGTTAGTAGTAATAGATTTAGGTTTTTAGTTATTAGGTTTTAAGGTAGATTGTTTAACCGATAATTGAGAAAGTCGTGAGACTATTTTGATTAGATTTTTTAAGTTAAACATATTGCATGCCACAGCTCGTTGAGAGTTGTGGTATGTTTTTTTATGCCCCTTTCTCCCCCTTCCGTTTCCTCTTTTCCGATTTCCTCGAAAAAAACATGCCTTTTTATTTTGTTTTGTCTCCGATTTGTGCTATCTTTGCAGTATCAATCAATATACGCAGCTTTTTGCGGTATCAAAAATATACGCAGATGAGAGTACTCATAGTAAATACAAGTGAAAAGACAGGCGGAGCGGCAGTAGCAGCCAACCGCCTGATGGATGCCCTTAACAACAATGGCGTTAAGGCAAAGATGTTGGTACGCGACAAGGAGACAGAAGACATCACCGTGGTCAGTCTGCCCCGTTCGCTCAGGTTGCAGTGGAACTTCCTGTGGGAGCGCTGGTGCGTGTTCTGGCATCTCCATTTCTCCCGTCAGCGCCTCTGGGAGGTAGACATGGCAACATCGGGCACCGATATCACCAGGCTCCGCGAGTTTCAGGAGGCAGATGTCATCCATCTCTCCTGGATCAACCAGGGCATGCTCTCACTCAAGAACATCCGCAAGATTATCCGCAGCGGCAAACCGGTGGTATGGACCATGCACGATCTCTGGCCAGCTACCGGCATCTGCCATTATGCCCGTGGCTGCAACCGCTATGCCTCCGCCTGCGGCAACTGTCCGCTTCTCCCCAATAAAGGCAGCAAGAACGACCTCTCAGCAAAGATATTCCGCCGCAAGAAGGAACTCTACCATCGCGGCGCCATCTCCTTCGTCACCTGTAGCCGTTGGCTCGAACGGCAGGCTAAGGGCAGCGGTCTCTTCGTAGGGCAGCGCATCACCAACATCCCGAATCCGATAGATACCCACGTGTTCTGTCCGCAGGATCAGGCAGAGGCGCGTCTGCGTGCCGGTCTGCCAGCCGACAAGCATATCATCCTCTTCGTATCCCAGCGCGTAACCGACGAGCGCAAGGGCATGCGTTATTTCATCGAAGCCATCGACCGGCTGGTAGCGCGCTATCCCGAGATGAAGGAGAATACCGCCATCGCCATCCTGGGTGGCCATTCCGAGGAAGTGAACCTCACCCTGCCGTCCTATTCGCTCGGCTATGTCAGCGATGAGAAGCAGATAGTGGCAATCTACAATTCGGCAGATGCCTTCGTGCTGCCATCGCTCGAAGATAACCTCCCTAACACCATCATGGAGTCGATGGCGTGCGGCGTGCCGAGCATCGGTTTCAGGGTTGGAGGTATACCGGAGATGATAGACCATCAGCAGAACGGCTACGTGGCCAACTACCGCGATACCGAAGACCTGGCGAGTGGCATCCACTGGGTACTCGAAGAGGCCAACAGGGCGGCGCTGAAGCAGGCATGTCTGCAGAAGGTAGCACAGAACTATTCGCAGCATGCCGTAGCATTGAAATATATTGAAGTTTATAACGAGGCGATGGCCTACAAAAACTATAAGTTATGATTAAGTTCACCGTCGTAACCTGTACGTACAATGCCGAGAAGGAGTTGCAGCGTACCCTCGACAGCGTGCAGCGCCAGACCTACTGCAACATCGAGCACCTCATCATGGATGGCGGTTCCCATGACCGTACCCTCCAGCTGGTGAAGGCATATCAGCATCGCAATGCAGTAGGCGAGAGCTCGCACGAAATCGTGGTCATATCAGAGCCCGACAAGGGACTTTATGATGCCATGAACAAGAGCATCGACCGTGCTACGGGCGATTATCTGGTGTTCATGAATGCCGGCGACACCTTTCCTACAGCCGATACGCTGGAGTACGTAGAAGGCTGTGTAGGCGAAGGCGAAGTACTGCCCGGCGTACTTTACGGCGATACCGATATCGTGGACGAGATGGGCCATTTCTTGCGTCATCGCCGTCTAGCCCCACCCAAGAAGCTCACGTGGCGTTCGTTCATCTGGGGCATGCTGGTGTGTCACCAGTCATTCTATGCCCGCACAGACATAGCCCGTGAGATTCATTACGATCTGCACTACCGTTATTCGGCAGATGTAGACTGGTGCATCCGCATCATGCGGGAGTCATCTCGCCGCAAGTTGCCGTTGCGCAACGTCCATGCTGTCCTCACCCATTTTCTGGATGGCGGCATGACCACGCAGAACCACAAAGCCTCCCTGAAGGAGCGTTTTCAGGTGATGCGCACCCATTACGGCCTTCTTCCCACTATTGCAGTTCATGCCTGGTTCGTGATAAGAGGGGCTGTAAAAAAGTAAAAAGGTAAAAAGAGCCTTAACCCCTTTCGTTTAGTTAATAATTTATAGTTAATAGTTGATAGGGCAGCCTCGCTCGACGCCGTTAGCCCTCTATAAACTATCAACTAAAAAAGCGGCCCCGTTCCCAGCGATTCCATCGCTGGTCCCCTTAAGTCTTGAAAAATAGCCCCTGGTGTGTTCTTGCATCAGGGGCTTTTAACTTTACGGGGACCAGCGATGGAATCGCTGGGGACGGGGACGAACGGGGGTAGGCCTTTACCTTTTTACCTTTAAAAGCCCCTTCAGGTCGGCGATGATGGCCTGGGTGTAGGCTCTTATCTGAGATTCTGACAGATCGCTGATATGCTCGGGAGCGAGGGCGGCGATGTGCTGGCGGCTCTCCATCTCTATCATCGTGGCGATAGGGAGGAGCTTGTGGGCTGTCTTGCCGATGGCTTCTATTGATAACTCGCCTTCTGTTGCCTGCTGGAGGTTCTGGAGATGGGATGACAACTCTTGCTTGACGGTGCTGAGTATCTCGGCTTCTGCCTCCGGATCGCCTTCTGCAAAGGTCAGAAGGGGTGCAAAGCGGGAATTCTTATTGGTTTCCTCTGCCATATCCTCTGCTTCTGATGCTGTATCCCTTGTTTTCTCTGCCATATCCTCTGCTTCTGATGCTGCATCCTCCAATCCGAGGATTTCTTTCAGTTTCTCTGTGCTGAACGGCTTGAAGAGGCAATCGTCGAAACCGGCTTCTTTCAACTCTCTGATGATGCTGGCATCGTGGGCGGTCATCGCTACTACCTTCATGTGGCTGTGGTTGATGTGCTGAATCATCCTGATGCCGTTCATCTCGGGCATTTCGATATCCATCATCATCAGCGCAGGATGCTCGTTGTGGAGCACGGTGAGCGCCTCGGCTACATGCAGACAGGCAAAGACTTGCCAACTGTCGCCTACCAGCTTCTTCAGCATCTCCTGAAGCAGACGGAGCTGTAACGGGTCGTCATCGAGCAGCAGTATCTTGTGATTTTCGAAATGGGGCTTGGTTGGGGCGAGGGGCTTCTGCTCTTCTGCCTCTTCTGCTGCAGGAGCGGTACCTAAGGCAAGCGGAATGGTGACGGTGAAGGTGCTGCCCTTGTCCTTGACGGATTCCAGACGCAGGGTGCCCTGAAGCAGATTGACCAGTTCCTGGGTGATGTTCAGTCCGAGACCGGTGCCCTCGATGCCCTGGGCACTCTTCAGACGGGTGAACGCCTGGAATACCTTCTGGCGCTCTTCGGTGGTCATGCCCTTGCCGGTATCCCTTACCGAGAAGGTGAGGAGGTGCTGGGGACTGATGGCTGCCTGGATGGTGACGCTGCCCTTATCGGTATACTTGATGGCATTGCTCACCAGGTTGTTGAGTATCTGACGGATACGGAAGGCATCGGCACGGTAGTAGGTCTGCGGACTGCTGATGCCATCGAGCTCCAGATGCAGTTCCAATCCCTTCTCCTGGCTCAGGATCTGCATCTCTCCGGCACACTGGCGGAACATGTCGGCAGGCGAGAAATCTACAGGGTTCAGCTTCATCAGTCCGTTTTCCAACTGGTGATAATCGAGCAGGGCGGCAACGAGCCGGGAGAGATGGGTGGCAGAACCCTTGATGCTGTTGAGACAGGAGATGCCCTGCGGGTTGTCGACATAATCCTTCATCAGGTCGATGAAGCCCGAGATGCTGGCAGCCGGAGCCTTGATGTCGTGGGTGATGGTGAGGAGCAGGCGTTCGCGCTGGTTCATGATGCGCCTGATTTCCTCGTTAGCCTTTTCGAGATTCTCGCGGTAGATGCGTTCCTTCTGCGTATCGCGGTAGATGTAATAGACGAGGATGACGGCGGCTGTGATGGCTACGATGGCAAGCAGACCTATCTGCCAGAGCAGATTCTGGCGAGCCTGCATCGCCTGGTTGATGGCCTGCTGCATCGCCTGACGTTCGCGCTGGTGGATATCGTTGAGCTGCTGGGAGGAGCGCAGGGCGAGGCGGGCATTGGTTATCTGCAGGTCTCTCACCTCGCGGTTGATGGCATCGTGGTTATCGTGTGTAGACTGCTTCTCCTTGCGGTCAATCTGTTCCAGGATATCGGCTACGTTTCCGGCTAAGTTGACCGGGGTAGAGAGGGTATCGGTGACAGCCTGGTTGCTGTCGCGTCTGATGCTGAGCGTTTCGGCATGTTCCTTCTTGAAGGCATCGGCAAGGCGGCGGAAGAAGCCCTTGCGGGTTTTCATCACCTCTACGGTGGTGTTCTTTGCCACATGGGTCTTGGGTGCCTTGGAATGCACGACAACGGAATCTTCGCCACTGTTGAGGCTGTTCATCTTCTCGTGCAGATAGTTGTGGGATGACTTGCCCTGCATGGCGCGGGTAAGCTGCTGCAGATTGGTCTGTTCCTCCTTGAGCAGGTTGGACATGGTGCTGTCGGCTGCCTGGCGCTTTTCGATATAGTCGCGGGTTGCCTGGTTGATAGCGAGCACGGTTGTGGTGTTGCGATATACCAGCCCTATCGCCAGAATCAGTACGATGGCGACGATGATGTAACCCAGGGCTACCTTGAAAGGAACGTTTGTTTGCTGCATCTTCTTATCTTTTTATGTTTTGAGTCTTTTTGCTATTTGCGTGCAAAGTTAATCAAAAATGCGATATAAACCAACGAAAACAGGAGATAAATGCCAAAATCTGGTCATCTATCTCCTGTTTCATTGAAAGCGACGCGTAATTACTATTTTCTGAAGGTGGATTTACTTTGCTACGGTTGAATCCACTGTTGCTGCTGGTGCCTCAACAGGTGTTGCTGTTGTGTCGGCTGGAGCTACTGTGTCTACTGGTTCTGAACCTGCAACGCTTACCATTCTGTTACCTGCAAATACATTGCTAACTGATACCATTGCTACTGCTGCGATAACTGCAAATACTAACTTTTTCATAATTCTTTTGTTTTTTAATTGTGAATATTATTGTTTATTAATTCTCTTGCTGAAACTCATTTGCGAGTTCGCTAAATAATATCACAATAGGCGTGCCAGAAATTGATGAATTTGTTAAGTGTCTGATAAACAGAGGAGATGGTGTTTTGTGCCAGAAACGGGATGTGGGGAAAGTGGGGAAAAGGTGTAGAAAAATTCCCCAATATAGTGTGGAATATATTGGGGAATCTTTTACTCCATGCCGTATTTCTTCATCTTGTTGTAGAGAGTCTTGCGGTCGATGGCAAGCAGTTGGGCAGCCTTGCTCTTGTTGCCGTGGGTGGCTCTCAGGGCAGCGGCGATGCTTTCCTGTTCCGACTGTTCGCTGTGCAGCTGCATATTGATTGGTCGGGCTGTGGAGGTCTGTGCCATCGTCTTCTCCAGTTCCTGGGCACCGATATACTTGCCACGGGCGAGCAGGGTGGCGCGCTTCATCACATTGTTCAGTTCGCGCAGGTTGCCCGGCCAGTCGTATGAGGCAATGATTTCGGAGGCTTTGGCATCCATTCCGAGCACATTCTTGCCCAGTTCCTGGTTGGCATGCTTGATAAAGAGGTTGGCAAAGAGGAAGATATCGGCACCTCTGTCCTTGAGGGCAGGCATGTAGATGGTAAACTCGTTGATGCGGTGATAGAGGTCCTCTCTGAACTTGCCTTCGGCTACCGCCTGCGCCAGATTCTCGTTGGTGGCACAGATGAGTCGGATATCCACATCAATCTCCTGCGTGCTGCCCAGCGGACGGATTTTCCTCTCCTGCAAGGCTCTGAGGAGCTGCACCTGTACTTCGTAGTTGAGGTTTCCCATCTCATCGAGGAAAACCGTTCCGCCGTTAGCTATCTCGAAAGCACCCTTCTTATCCTGTTCGGCTCCGGTAAAGGCACCCTTCTTATATCCGAAGAATTCAGATGCCGCCACCTCCTTAGGAATGGCGCCGCAGTCGATGGCATAGAAAGGCTTGTCCTTGCGCAGACTCTGTTCGTGGATGCTGCGCGCCACATATTCCTTTCCGGTGCCGCTGGCTCCGAGAATGAGCACTGACATCGGGGTTGGGGCAACGAGCGAAACGAACTCGTAGAGCTGTTTGGAAGCCTCGCTTTCACCTTTTATATATCTAGGCACCTCCGCGCCCTGCTGCTCTTCTTGGGGCGCATCCTGCATGGCGGCAGATTCCGCACGCTGAGGGGCTGAAACCGCAGAAGCAGCCGACTGGATAGCCTCACGGATTTTCTCTAAGAGGATTTCGGGATGGAAGGGTTTAGCCACGTAATCGGTAGCACCCGATTTCATGGCACATACAGCATTCTGAACCTCTGCATAGCTAGTCATTACGATAAAAGGCAGGTGGGCATCGGACTTTCTGATATGCTGGAGCAATACCAGTCCGTCGTGGTCGGGCAGGCGCAGGTCGGAAAGAACCAGATGGAATGCATCGCCGACTCCCATCGCTTTGATGGCAGCACCTACGGATGTTACCCTTTCTACATCGAATCCTTTCTTTTTGAGCCAAGTCTGTATCATTGTTCCGAATGCCAAATCGTCTTCTACAATCAATATCCTCTTCATGATGTTCTGTTTTATCCTCTTCTAAAATATCGTTATATATAACTTTGTGCAAAGGTACGGAAAAGTTGTATGGAAAGCTATTTAATTTACATTATTTAGCATTAAAACCGACTAAAATTCTACAAACCCTGTTCTATTATCTTATTTTTAGTGAAAAGAACAATTGTTTTCGGATAAAAGCATGCTAGTTGCTTTATTTTTTGTATCTTTGCATAAAATAAGATTTAGAGTCATGAATCCGATAGTACAAACCATCATATTGTCAGCTTCGGCGGTGCGCATGTTGCCGCATATCGCTCTGTATCTGCTCCATAAGAAGGAGATAGATGCCGACCTGCTGAAGGTGCAGGACAGGAAGCCTACGGTGCTCAACCTGATTAAGGCATGCACCCGCGAAAGGAGTTTCCGCAATCTGTTTTATTACCGCCTGGGCGAATACCGTTCGGTTTTCATCAGCTGGCTGTTGCCTCCCGAGCGTACGATGACCATCTGGTGTCCGCATATCGGGAAGGGTGCGCATCTGGAGCACAGCTATGCCACCTATCTCAACGCAGAAAGCATAGGTGATGACTTCTACTGTCTGCAGATGGTGACGCTGGGCAACGGCAAGGGCGGCAGACCAACCATCGGAAATGACGTGAAGATTTATACCGGAGCCACGGTCTTCGGCGGCATCCATATCGGCAACCACGTGACGATAGGCGCCGGTGCCGTGGTATTCCAGGATATTCCCGACGGGGCTACCGTGGTAGGGAATCCGGGGAGAATCATTCAGAAATAATCAATTTAAAGATAGAGAATATGAACTATGCATTGATCATAGCCGGAGGTTCTGGCAATAGAATGGGACAGGACATCCCAAAGCAGTTTATGCATGTAGACAACTGTCCTATCATCATCCATACGATGATGGCTTTTCAGAAGCATCCTGATATTCAGGGTATTGCTGTGGTATGTCTGGCAGGTTGGGAAACGGTACTGCAGTCGTATGCCAACCAGTTCTGCATTACCAAGCTGAAATGGATATTCCCTGGCGGAAGCAATGGTCAGGAGTCGATCCACAATGGTATCTATGGCTTGAAAGAGGCGGGATGCGGTGATGACGACCTGGTGCTGGTGCATGATGCCGTGCGCCCACTCTTGTCGCAAGACATCATCTCATCCAATATCGCCATCTGCCAGAAGTATGGCTATGCCATTACGGGTATCAAATGTAGAGAGGCTATCCTGGAGAGCGAAGATGGTTTCACGACCAACACCAGTATTCCGCGCGACAAACTGATCCGTACCCAGACACCCCAGACCTTCCGTTTGGGCAATCTGATAGCAGCCCACGAAGAGGCTAAGGAGAAGGGCATCGCCAATTCGGTGGCATCCTGTACCCTGATGGCAGAACTGGGAGGCAGACAGATGCATATCGTGCCTGGTTCAGAGAAGAACATCAAGATAACCACCGTTGAGGATCTGGAGATACTGAAGGCACTGATGAAGGTTCAGCCTGAGGCTTGGTTAAAATAAACATGTTATGATAGGAAATTCACCATATAAGGAAGATATTGCGCGCCTTTTCCGGGAAGGTCTGGATTTGGAGCGTCTGCATGGCAAGACCATTCTTGTGGCTGGTGCTACAGGATTGGTAGGAGGCTGTGTGGTTGATGTGCTGATGCAGAATCCTGCCCGGTGCTACAAGGTGATAGCAGCCGGGAGAAACAAGGAACGTGCCCGACAGAAGTTTGCTGCCTATTGGGAGGATGAATCTTTCTTCTTTGCAGAGATAGACGTTACCCAGCCTGTCATCAAGAGCATGGACAGGATGATAGAGGAACCAGTCTATAATGAGTTGGCTGAGGGCGCTGATTACATCATCGATGCAGCCAGCAATGCGAGTCCTAACTTCTTTAAGCAGAACCCTGTAGAGGTGATGAAGGCAAACATCAACGGCGTATCCAACCTGCTGGAATATGGATTGAGTCACCGCATGCAGCGCATGGTTTATATCTCTTCGGGTGAAATCTATGGCGAGGGCGATGGCTCTGAATTTACCGAGAAGAGCAGCGGCTATGTGGATTGTGCATCGGTACGTGCCTGCTATCCATCTTCCAAACGTGCTGCCGAAACGCTCTGCATGGCATACGGAGCAGAGTATGATGCCGATGTGGTGATAGCCAGACTGAGTCATACCTACGGTCCGGGCTTTACGGAGAGTGACAATAGGGTGTATGCCCAGTTTATCCGCAATGTTCTGAAGGGTGAGGATATCGTCCTGAAGAGTAAGGGTGAGGCTTTCCGCTCCTGGCTTTATGTGGTAGATGCCGCCCATGCCATCTTGCGCCTCCTGCTGGATGGCGAGAGGGCAAATGCCTATAATGTGGCTCATTCAGAATCGAATATCTCCATCCGCCAACTGGCAGAGCTGATAGCCCGGAAAGCGGATAGAAAGGTGGTGTTTGATATTCCTGAGGCGGATGCGCAGCAGGGCAATACCACGCCTATCACCAAGGCAACCTTCAGTACGGATAAACTCAAGGCTTTAGGCTGGAAACCGCTCTTTGATGTAGAAGAAGGTTTCGGACATACCTTGCAGGAAGTGAGGGAAGGCTAAAGCTTTCTTTTAATCTCATCCCATGTTTCCCGCTTTTCCATGTTCAGATAGTAGCGAAGGTGTTTCTCTACTCTCTGTTCTACGGGTGGAAACTTCATATAGTCGCCAAAGAAGTGGCGCAGATAGGTATCAGCCTGCTCCGGCAGCAAGACGGTGGTATCCTCGAACGGGAATTCCTTGCCCTTGCCGAGCCATTCCTTCGGGAAAATCTCCTTATAGTGGTAGGAACCTGTATTCACCAGTACGTTCTTCGCCTTATCGAAGTCATATCGGTGACTCATCTCGTCCATCTGCTGGATGAGGCGGTGGCGCATCTTGCTGCGGCAGAAGAAGGCGAGCGTCTTGATGGCAAAGCGGCCCCAAGTTTCCTTGTGCAGGAGCAGGGAGATGTACTCAAAGAAAGTATTGTGGGTGGTTACGGCATTCAGACGGTTGATGGTCTTAGAGTATTTGCGATACAGCGCCTTTGCCGTTTCCAGGTCATCGTCGGTGGCATCAAGAGGGAAGATATCTACGTAAAGACCGATGATGCAGGGACGCTCCTTCTCCTCGATAAGGGTGGTTTCGCGATTCACGAGTTTGGAGAAATACAGAGGGTATGACTCGTTGTTGTAGGGAGTTATTACCTCGTATTTGCCAAAGTCTTCATGCTTGGCGATTTCGAGCAGACGGTCGTAGTCGGGGCGTGGCATCAGTACGTCGATGTCATCGTCCCAGGGAATCATTCCGTGGTGACGGGCGGCTCCGATGGCGGTGCCGGCACAACAGTAATATCTGAGGTGATACTTGTTGCAGATTTCGATGAAAGCCTTCAATATATCGAGTATTGTGGCGTTCCATTCCTTCTTGATGTTCTTAATATCCATACTTTTTTCTGTTTTACGGCTGCAAAAGTAAGCAAAAAGTTTTGAACTTCAAACTATTTATGCTACTTTTGCACTTTAAAAAGTAAAATCAAGTAATATTCCATATTTATCAGATAGAAACGATGGCAGAATCATTAAAGGAAAAAACCGCCAAGGGATTGTTTTGGGGAGCTATGAACAGTGGCTCCACCCAGGTTCTCAATATTCTCTTTGGCATCTTCTTGGCGCGTTTGTTGTCGCCAGCCGATTATGGTATCATCGGCATCCTCACCATTTTCACCTTGATTGCGGGCAATCTGCAGAGTAGCGGTTTTACCCAGGCACTGGTGAATATCAGGAAACCCACCGACAACGATTATAACTCGGTGTTCTGGTTTAATGTCCTGGTGAGTCTTACCATGTATGTGGTGCTCTTTTTCTGTGCGCCGCTGATAGCAGATTTCTTCCATCAGCCTTGTCTCACCTCCCTGTCGCGCTTCGTGTTCCTGAGTTTCTTCATCTCTTCGTTTGGCATCGCCCAGAACGGATATATGATGAAGAACATGATGAACAAGGAGATTACCATCGTTAATTTCATGGCTCTGATCAGTTCGAATGTCGTGGGACTGGTACTGGCATTTAACGGCATGGCTTACTGGAGTCTTGCCTGGCAGCAGGTTATCTTTATCCTCGTGCTGAATATAGGAAGATATTATTATACGGGATGGCGCCCGAACTTTCATATCGATTTCGGACCGGTGAGGAAGATGTTTGGATTCAGCGTGAAACTCCTGGTTACCAACATTATCAATACGGTGAGCAACAATGTATTGACCTTTGTCTTCGGCAGGTTCTATCCGATTAATGATGTGGGTAACTATAGTCAGGCATACAACTGGGACACCAAGGCTAATTCGTTTGTTGCCAATACGGTGGGACAGATAGCTCAGCCCGTCTTGGCTTCTATCCAGGACGATAAGAACCGCGAGTTGCTGGTGTTCAGAAAGATGCTCCGTTTCACGGCATTCCTTTCTTTTCCATTGATGTTTGGCTTGACCCTGGTATCACGCGAATTCATTCTGATTACGATTCATGAGAAATGGATAGCCAGTGTGCCGCTGTTGCAGATTCTCTGCGTGAGCGGTGCCTTTATGCCTATTTACACGCTCTATCAGAACCTTGCCATCAGCAAGGGACGTTCTGATGTGTATATGTGGTGCAACATCGGTCAGGTAGTGGGGTTGCTCGCCTTGGTGTTGTTCTGTCATCAATATGGCATCCAGACCATGGTGATAGCCTATACCGTGTTTATCATCGCCTGGCTTTTGGTCTGGCAGTGGATGATGAAGCGTGTTGCCGGATTGCGGTTCCTGGATGTGGCAAAGGATATACTGCCATTCATGCTCTGTGCGGCAGCCACGATGGTAGTTACCTATTTCATGACCTGCAGCCTGCAGAACATCTATCTCCTGCTGCTGGTTCGTCTGCTGGTTTCAGCCACCATCTACTTCTGTATCATGAAACTGTTGAAGGTGCAGATATTAGAAGAGTGTATAGCCTTCTGTAAGCGAGGTAGATAAGATTCACCCTCTTGACAGGTACCCCCTTTTTGATGAGCTTGATGATGAGTCGGATGAGGCAACTCTTAGGCTTGTAGTCGAGCGCCTGATCCACCTTTTCGAAGGCTACATGAGCGTTTGCTGCCCAGCGGTAGGCATTGACGATGCCTATCTCTGTGGCTCTGAGATACTGATGTTCCGTATCGTTCTGCTCGAAGAAATCGATGAGTCGGCGGGTTGATTTGAAGTATGACAGGAGGTTCTTTTCAGAGATGTTGTGATTGTAGGAATTCTCATTGTCGGTACGGTAATAATATACTGCATCATCGATGTTCACCTTTTTGCCATAGAACATAAACTGGGCATTCCAGAAAAGATCTTCCGCATAGTTGATGCCCTCTTCAAAGAATATCCTGTGCTCCATGATGAGCGAACGCTTATAGATTCTGCCCCACAGCCGGTTGGTGATGATGTTCTGGCAGACAAGCAGTTTGAGCAGCTTCTCATCAGAAACTTCAAAAGGTTTCTGGAGCATTCCTGCCTTTCCATCGCACCACTCCCGGTAGCCGCCATCAATCAGGTCGGCATGGCTACTATCTGCCTTTCCTGCCAGTTTCTCCACAGCATCTTCCGGCAGCATGTCATCGCTATCGGCAAATAAAAGATAATCGCCTGTAGCCGCCATCAGTGCCGTCTGTCTTGCAGCTCCCACGCCCAGGTTTCTGTCGTGGTGGATGATGCGTACCTGTTGTGCTCTTTCAGGATATTCTTTCAGGAGCGATTGTAGGATACCGATACTTTTATCGGGGGTACAGTCATCTACAAAGATGTATTCGATAGACGCATACGACTGCTCGAACAGTGAACGGGCGCACTGTTCGATATATTTTTCTACTCCATAGATAGGGGTTAAGATACTTATTTTCAGCATGATGGTTTTAATCTAAGATACTTTTTTATCTTGTCGGGTTCTCTTTTTTTATCTTGTGAGATACTGGAATATCAGCGTGCTGTTATAGAAGAACAGGAAGATGGTGATAACTGCGAGTGTTCCACGAAGATAAGGCAGATATTTCTCCTTACAGTTTCTGATGATATATCCGATACAGATCGGAATGATGAACGCCCAATGGGCAGCCATGATATAAACCTCGTTCAGTCCGAATCCCATGACCAGATGAATGAAGGCATCGCATGCCACCCATGAGGCAGTGAGCCAGAGAAAGGCCGATCTTCTTCCCATCCAAAAGCCCATACACAGCAGAATCACGATGATACCCTCTATGATATAAGGAACGGGTGTCTGGTATTTCACGAATATCGGGCGGTGGCTGTGGATATCTTCCAGCAGATGCTCCCTGTGCAGGATAAGCGATTCGCCAAAAACGTTTTCTACCAATGATTCTGAACGGGAGATAGACATATCTGCCCATGAAAGCATGCCCCGTTTCTGGATATTCTTGCCAGCGATGGCCTTATCGTGTTTTTGTTTCTGTTCCATCTTTGCCCTAAAAGTACTGTCTTTAGCAGCTTTCTGAGCCACGAGCCGTTCTCCTTCCAGGCGATTAGGAATAATGAATGCCTTGTTCTGATAAATGCCTGCAGCACCTATCAGGAGGGTAGGCAAGATGATGCCCAATGCCAAATATTTCGGACGGAAGAGTTTTTTGCCATTGGTAAAGAGGGCGGCAAGGAAGGTCTTGGCGCCATTGCTCAGCGTGATGCCTGCCGTGAAGAAAAAGAGCAGAGCTGTTTGCCACCAAGGCATGCTGCGGTGTTCCTGCTGCTGTTTGCCTGCCAGATAAAGTGTCATCGACAGGAAGAAAAGCGACATGCCGAAATGGTCATCTACAAAGGTGACGAGCAGCACGTAGGCAAAGGAAAAGAGCATCGCTGTGAGCACATTGCTGTCTATAGCCTTCAGCTGCATCACCTCTCTGAAGATTCTTCTGAAGAAGAGGGTGGAGTAGGTGGAGAAGAATGTCATCATCACCGCCACGATGATAGTTGCCCAGTTGCGGGAGGTGAGTTCTATCAGCCAGCCGTTCAGTAGCGAGAAAGGATAGAGAAAGAAAGGGAGCATGGGATGGCGATACTCCGTGTAATACACCTTCCACTTCGAGAGGGTAAGGTAGGTGTAGGGGTCGAAACCTGAAATCTGAAAGTTCTTGGTGAAGAGCGTCCAGAATCCTGCTTTCGGTTTGCCGAAATCATCAAAATGATAGGTTATCATCAGCACATTGAAGGCGATGATAACGATGAGTGTAATCAAGGCAAAGAGCCTTTCTTCTTTTTTAATTCTAAATATATTGTTCATTCTCTGATTATTTTTTTTGCTGGGCTGATGCATGCCGCATCTCCTTCTTAGCGCTGCAAAAGTAATTGTTTTTTCTGAATATTCAAAAAGAAAGGCTCTATTTTGTGTCTTTTTTCTGATAAAAACGGAGTTTTATTTTGTATTCTCTTTTATTTGGTGTATCTTTGTCGCAATGATGATGAAAAAGTCATCAGGACGGACAGTTGGATAATAAAGATAAATAATGACAATGAAACATGCTTTTTTGATAATGGCTCATGGCAGTTTACCGCTTCTGAGGGTATTGCTGTCGATGCTCGATGATGAGCGCAATGATATATTTCTGCATATCGACCGGAAGTCGGATATGCTGGATGGTGCTGAACCGCTGGTTCTTTCCAAGGCACGCCTCTTTTTATTGGAACAGAGGGTGGATGTGCGTTGGGGAAATCTGAGCCAGATTAAGGCGGAGTATGTGCTTTTCGAGGAGGCTTTGAAGCATGGACCTTATGCCTACTACCATCTGCTGAGTGGTCAGGATTTACCTATCAAATCGCAGGATTACATCCATCAGTTCTTTGAGGAGCATCAGGGTAAGGAGTTTGTGGGCATCAATCATGGTGAGGAATTTGAATGGGATTGCCGCCGGAAGATGATGCGTTATTGGCTCTTTACCAGTCTTACCCGCTCGAAGTATGGGGCTTTGAATGCCATTACCAGGCGACTGAATAAATATCTTTCGATGCTGCTCATGCCGTTCCTGCATCGCCAGAAGATGGATTTTGCCAAGGGTGCCAACTGGGTGAGCATCACGCAGGCATGCGTGGAGTATGTGGTGAGCCAGAAGCCGTTTGTATTGAAAAGATTCAATTATACCTTCTGCCCTGATGAGTTCTTCCTGCAGACCCTGGTATGGAATCATCCCGATTTCCGGGCCGCCCTGTATTCTGAAAAAGATGAATACGAGGGCTGTATGCGACTTATCGACTGGAAACGGGGCAATCCATACGTCTGGACTTTGGCAGACAAAGAGGAGCTGGAACAAAGCAACCGCCTCTTTGCCCGTAAGTTTGATATGAAGCATGAGGATATCATCCGCTGGATCAAGGCTTTTTGCTAATATTTATCCTAGCATGTAGCCTACCAGCAGATATCCGTTGCTTATCCACAGATAGAGGGTGATGGCGAGCATCAATCCTCTGAAGGCCCATTTCAGGTTCATTCCTTTTGCCTTGAGCGCCAGGAAGGCGATGGCGATAGGAAGGGCATACATATAGTGGGCAGTCATGATATATACCTCGTTGATACCGAAGCCCAAACCGATATGGAGGGCAGCATCCATCAGAAAGAATGTCAGGGTGAGCCAGAGGAACTTTGATTTTCTTCCGGCAAGGATGCCAAGTAAGAAAAGCACAACGATGCATGCCTCTACCGCATAATTGACCGCAGACTGGTATTTCACGATAACCGGACGGTTGCGCAATACATCGCCCAGAAGGTTCTGCTGGTGCAGCATGATGCTTTCACCGAAGAAATTCTCGACCAGAGTTTGCGAGCGGGAGGTCGTTTTGTCGGTCCAGTTCATGAATTCGCCCTTGGCGATAGGCTTGCCCGTGTTCTTGTTCCATATCTGTTTATGGTCACGAACATATTTGGCATGCGCTTTATCCTTGATGATTTTCCTGACGGCAGTTTCTACCTTTGCCGAGTCTTTCACGCCAGTGCTGTCGCGGTATTGCTGGTAAATCTTGGCTGTGGCTTCCTTGTTTTTCTTCATCTTAGCCTCGTGTCTTGCCATTTCCTTAGGCCATACGAAGGTGCGGTATTCCCATCTTGCAAAGCCCCACATGAGGGCTGCTGGAAGGATGACTCCTATCAGGAAGTATTTGATACTGAAGAACTTTCTGCCATTGGTGAAAAGGGCGGCAAGGTAGGTCTTCAGACCATTGTTGAGCGATACGCCCGCTGTAAATACAAAGAGCAGGATAGTCTGCCAGATGGTAAGTTGTCTGCCTTTCTTCATGCATACGCCTATGATATACAGGGTACAGAGGAGTATGATCATCGACATGATGAAATGGTCGGGTACCATCGCTGAAACCATCACATAGGCAAAAGAGAAATAGAAGGCAGAGAGCAGATTGGCATCAAAGCGCTCTGTACCAATCACTTCTCTGAATATACGGTAAAGGAAAATGAAGGAATAGAAGGCGCAGAACACCAGGATAGCTCCCACGACAAACTGAACGCAGTTGATGCCGGTAAGCATCATCAATCCTTGATTTATCTGATTCGGGATATACATGAAGAACGCCAGCAGCGGGTGGCGGTATACGTTATATTCTGTGTCCCAGTGAGATACGATGCTATAGGTAAGCGGGTCGAAACCTGCCACATGGAAGGCCTTGACAAAGAGCTTGTGATAATTCTCTGTAATCTGCGAGAACTGGCTGTGGTATTTGATGACAGTCAGGGCATTGAGGGCACATGCTATGATGAGTGCGACGAGTGCTGAAACTCTTTCTTCTTTCTTGATTTTAAAAATATCGAATATCTTTTTCATATCTTTCTTTTATCGTGTTTTTGGAATCCCCTTATTTCTTCAGGAAGAACCTTACCAGGAGGAAGTTTACCGGGATGCAGATGCAGAGGGTGGGTATCATAGCCAGCTGTTTGGCTAGACCCAAGCCTACGAAGAGGTTGAGGCAGAGGGTCTGCATCGAGTAGTTGACGATGTGGGAGAGGGTGAATCCTGCTCCGCGCTTGGCATTCGCCTTTACCTTAAATGTGTAGCGGGTACTGGCGATGAAATTGAAGATGAAACTCACGATGTAGGCGATGGTGTTGGCTGTAGTAGCCAGACTGTGGTCGCCCATGTTGGGGATGAAATGGGTCAGTGCCGGCATCATAGCCAGGTAGATGACATATTGCAGTACCGTAGCCAGTCCGCCTACGATTCCGAATCTGATGACTTCGCCCAGCTTTTCCCGCTTGGCATCATCCATATTATTTATCTTGTTCTTGATATTCATGTTGCAAAAGTACTTCAAAATCTCCAAATTACCAAATATATCGTGGTATTATTTATCTCAGCATCTTTCCTTTTCCGAAGAGATAAGCCAAATGGGTCTTCTCCATCATCTTGGCGATGCCGATGCTTCCGGCAATGGCGATGAAGATGGTAACGAGGGCAAAACAGATCTCGCTCCTGTCCCAGCTAAAGAGGGGATGATAGAACTTGGCTGCCATCGTAAAGATGGGGTGGAAGAGGTAGATGGGCAGCGTGTTGCGGCCTATATATAATAAGGTGTCTTCTGTCTTTCGGACGTTGGCATTATCCTGTAGGCGTTTGATGAGGCTGTGTATCCACATCAGGGATGAAATGCAGCACCAGCAGGAGAAGACGATGGCGAGCGTGCCCCAGTCGTACCATTCTTCCAAGCCCAGCAAGTTGATCCAGAGCAGCAGGGCTACCGGTGAAGGACGGAAAATTCTGTCAAAGCCGATATGGCATTGTCTGAGTACCGCTCCGATGAAATAATAGGTGGCGGCACTGGGCGAAAGAGCGGGTGTCTTGGACAGGAGCAGGAGTAGGGTGGCGAAGATAAAGAGGCTTGTGGTGGTGCTCATCGTCGTTTTTCCCTGTCTGAGGGCTCCCCAGGTTGCTCCCTTGAAACTGACGTAATAGAGAATGCCGCAGATAATCATGGTCTGGATGAACCAATAGGGACCGATGGAAGTAACGAATATCTTCTCACAAATCTGAGAGAGTGACAGTTCCGTGATGCCATCTCTCACCGGCATGAAATAGGAGAGGACCGAGAAACCGGTCACCATGATGACGTAAGGCAAAGCGAGACACATCAGGTATCTTCCCATCTCCTTTGGGCTTTTCTCGATATTCACGAGATAGCCAGTGATGATGAGGAAGGTAGGCATCATAAACGAGAGAATGCCTGCCTTGAGCTGGGGGTATGCGTTGCCGAAGCTCACGATATGAATCAATATCATGAGAATAATGAGTATGGCTCTTATCCAGTCGATGTCTGTATTCCTTTGTTTCATAATGAATATATTCAAAATCTTTACTTGTTGATGTTACAATTGGTGGCAAATATACATAAAATATTCTTTTCCTCAAAATCTTTTTGCCTAAAATTCCCCCAGATTCTCAAAATCTTTTTGAAACGGGCCTTCAGTTTGTACTTAAACTACATGCAAAATGGAGTAAGCAATATGTTGTAAATCAGCGAGTTGATATACTTGATACGGCGTTTCGCCGTACATGGGTAGTTGAGTAGTATTCTTGGAGGTGTATATAAATACCATAAAAGATACATAATCTTTACAATTATATCTTTCTAAAGGGTGCGATAAAATGATTCATTACAGGCTTCGCGAAGGTTATATCTAGGGACTGTAGAACGAACATGCTGCCCCTTTTTTCGTATTATTGGCATCACGCAAAACGGACTTTTAGGAGACTCTGAGTGACGGAAGAGAGTGACTATCCGGCTACAAATGCAGCTTTGGATGATTGAAAGCAGAAATTGTTAATTTTTGAAAAATACAAGAGAAAAGAGACATTTTTATCGGGAATAGCCCCTTTCAGGTGTCGCATTCCCCCACCAATGCGACACCTAAATGATAGCAATGCGACACCTAGGCAGGGGAATGCGACACCTTTTTCCAAATTATTTTTGTATATTTGCAGCATGGTTGCGAGATTGGAGCCATGCCGGATTGCTGTTCGGCATACCTGTTCATCATACAGGCAAGCCTCTTATGTTTCCAGGAATGATCTTCGTTCTGATGATCCAATGGGCATGATGGCGAAGCCTATCCCATCATAGAGGAAAGCTCCTTATCTTTGTGATAAATTGGCAAGCAGATATATAAGAAAAAATATTAACATTAATTATTTATAACAAAACGTGTATGAAAAAGAAACAATTACACAAACAGAATTGGCTCGTCACGATGCTGCTGCTCGTGATGGCTACCCTCATGCCTTATGGGGGGGCATGGGCACAAACACCGAAGCGGCCTGCCAGTGGTGATGGCAAAGTAGACAATCCTTATAAGATATCCACAGCTGCCGAACTGGCGTGGTTCCGCGACCAGGTGAATAGTGGTTATACTACTATTTCAGCCACGCTGACTAAAGATATTGACTTGGCAGAGTTCTGCCATGCGAAGGATGGCACCAAGTATACTAAAGAAGTCAGTTGGACTCCTATCGGTAACTCTGATAATATTGAAAATATGTACCAAGGTACATTTGACGGCAACGGGAAGACCATCAGAAATCTCTACATCAATGACATCTCTGAGTTTATCGGTATCCCCTGCGAAGCCGGTTTCTTCGGCTATGCAGAAAAGGGCAGCATCAAGAACATCACTTTCGACAATGCAAAGGTAAAGACTACTGCTGATGATTATCGTACTGGAATTTTGGTAGGAGTTGCAGGCTCTTGTATTGAAAATATCAAGATCTTGGCTAACTGTTCGGTAGAAGGAAAAAACTACGTTGGCGGAATAGCAGGAATGGCAAGTGGCGACATCGGCAACTGCGAAAACCATGCAAAGGTGAATGGTGCAAATGTTGTAGGAGGTATTGTAGGTAACTATTGGCAATCCGTCAAATCCATCATTTCATGCGCCAATTATGGTGTCGTAACAGGAAGTGAGGAATGCGTTGGCGGCATTGCTGGATATTTTAACTCAGGAACCATTCAGAATTGTGCCAACTATGGCGATATAACTGGAGCTGATTTTGTCGGAAACCTGATAGGAGATGGTTATATATGTAATCTGAACAATGTGCTTGGCACTGGTAATGTTATTGCTACTTCTGATACAGAGAGTGCCGGTCTCCTTGTTGGACGCATACAAGATTCCTCCAGCACCGCTTCTGGCATCTTGGCATACAACAGCAGCGCGAAGCTTACCATCAATAAAATTGAGCAGACAGGTAATGCTGTCAAGGCTATCGGAAAAGGCTCATTGACTTATCCTGACGGTAAGAATGAAGCTGACGTGGTCAAGGCATTCACCGCAGAGCAGCTGAACAGCGGCGAGGTGGCTTACCTGCTCAACGGAAGCAAATCAGAAGGTGAACTGGCTTGGTATCAGAAACTCGGCACAGATGCTTATCCTGTGCTTGTTGCAGAAGAGGGCAATACTGTATATAATGGAACATTCAATTACTGCGATGGAACGGCTTCCTCATATAGCAACAGTTCTTCTGATAGTGAATTAATTCACGTAGCATCTGCCACTATAACCAGTCCTGAGTTCGACTCAGCCAAGCACATCTACCACATGGGCTGCCGCAACGAAGGCTGCACTCTTCATAAGTATTTCGCAGATGCAGATGGAACACTGGAGGCTAAGGCAGAAGATGGCAAGTTCTATGTCAAGGCTCTGATCCTTACCGATGATGCTTCTTTAGCCATCAACACCCAGGCTAAGTTCACGGTAAAGGACCTGCAGTATAGCCGTCAGCTTACTGAGGGACAGACGGGTTATGTAACACTCTGTCTTCCTTTCGATATCAAAGCAGCTGATGTTGCTGGTGCAGAGAAGTGCTATCCGGTAGGAGATATGATGATTCACATGCCTACAAATGATGCAAGTGTATTGAAATTCGTTCTTATGCTCGATGAGCAGACTGTTATCAAGGCTGGTACACCGATGATTGTTAAGCTTGGTGCAGAGGGCACTGCTCAGAAATTGGTTGCAAAGGCACAGAATGTAGAGTACAGCACCGACTTCTTTGCAAATCCAACAGCCAAGTCGCTGACTTTGAGAGACTGGGATGGCAAGAGTGGTTTTATGACTATCTGCCATGAACTGACAAATGCCTCAATAGGTGGTGTTTATACAACTACTCCTATGGCAGAGGGAAGCTACAGTTTCCGTGAAGATGGTAAGTTTGGTATCCACACAGGTGATTTGTCTCCTTATCGCATGTATCTGAACGTCCAGCCATCGCAGTCGGCTTCTTCACGTACCATGCTGTTCAGCATCGGTTTGCCAGATGACAGTTCTACTACAGGTATCCGCATCATCAGCTTAGGAGATGGCAAACAGACTGGTTCATCAGCCATCTATACCTTAGAGGGCCAGCGCGTAATGGGAACACCTCGCAAGGGCATCTACATCAAGAATGGAAAGAAATTTAGTGTTAAATAATTAATCAACAAGGAATTATGAAAAAGAAAGAGTATATATCACCTACAATTCAGGTATTTGAAATGAATACTCCTTGCATTCTGGCAGGAAGTGGAGGAGAAACCGGTGGAGGAATAACGCAAGAAGAATGGGATAGTATGGGTCCAGGCTTCGGCTCGAATGATCCGAACTACCCAGGTCAGGGAGTGTAATTTAACGCTCCTGATACTAATATAAGTAAGGGCTGCAGATGGTAACAATGCCGTTTGCAGCCCTTTTGGAATATGATAAGGATGCAGACAGAGACAGAAATTATATGTTTTATGTTGTCAGCCAAGCAACTCAAGTGGTTCAATCAAGCAACTCAAGTGGTTAAGTAAGACAACTCAAGTAGTTCAGTCAGCGAGTTCAGACGTCTCAGTTAGCTGATGCAGACGTCTCGATAAGCTTACAGATACGTCTCCGTTAGC
>OCMD01000079.1_pt1 | contig 23910 bp, 17 predicted proteins | sample 1496061 | NCBI WGS metagenome assembly OCMD01 (sample SAMN01760939, study PRJEB22395) | human gut metagenome | reverse complement strand
ATAGGAGGCTATGGCGTCTCGCCGTAGCCACGCAGCCTTCCATAGCAGATTATTATATCAGTCAGCGCCGTGTCCCGAGGGGACACGTATCTATCAGAAACCCACAGCTGCGCTGCTTCGCAGCTTGCAGTGGGTTTTCATTATATAGGTCCCGCTCCGCGGAACACGCAGCTCAAACTCAATCTGCTGGTCGTTCGTGGGTGCGTGGCTACGGCGAGACGCCATAGCCTCCTAGGTTTGTCACGGCAAGCTCATTTATAATTCCCACCGATAAACTGCAATTTAAATAATACCCTTACTGGCAATCTTCAGCCGTACCGGCATTCTGCTTCTTCTTTCCCTTCCACAGTCTGTTGATGATGACAGCGAGGGCGCCGTCACCTGTCACGTTGCAGGCTGTGCCAAAGCTGTCCATGGCGATGTAGAGCGCAATCATCAGGGCGAGCGCTTTCTCGTCGAAGCCAAGCATTGATGACAGGACGCCGAGGGCTGCCATGATGGCTCCACCCGGAACTCCGGGAGCTGCCACCATCGTCACGCCGAGCATGAGGATGAAGCCCGTGATGGTCTGGAAGTCGTAGGGAATGTTCTGCATCATCATCAGAGCCAAGGCGCAAGCCACAATCTTCATGGTGCTGCCCGAAAGGTGGATGGTGGCGCAGAGAGGAATGACGAAGCCGGCAATGTCGCTGTCCACGCCGTTCTTGATGGTCTGGCGCAACGTCACGGGAATGGTGGCGGCAGACGACTGCGTGCCGAGCGCCGTGAAGTACGCCGGAAGCATGGTGCCAAGCATGCGCAACGGATTCTTACGAGCGAAGAGAGCCGCCACACAATACTGGAAGACGAGGAGGAAAATGTGCATCACGAATATCACGCCGATGATCTTGACGAACACCGAGAGCACACGGAACACCTCACCGGAATGAGTCATATTGAAGAAGATGCCGAAGATGTAGATGGGAAGGAGCGGAAGCACCACCACCTGAATGGTCTTCGTAATGATGTCGCGGAACTCCGAGAAGCCGTTGCGCAGCGACTTCGACTCGAGATGGGCGATGCCAAGGCCGAGCGTGAACGCCAATATGAGGGACGTCATCACGTTAAGCGGCGCCGGTATGCTGATGGTGAAGAACGGCTTGACGCCCTGCGCCTCGCAGTCCTGCGACAGCTGGACGTTCTCCGAAATCATCGACGGGAAGAAGGTCTGCCCCACTCCGTACGACATGAATCCGGACAACACCGTGGCGCCGTACGCCAGAAGAGCCGTGACGAGGAGCAGCTTGCCCGCGCCCTTGCCGATGTCTGCGATGGCAGGAGTGACAAGACCGACGATAATCAGCGGGATAAGGAATCCGAGGAACTCGCTGAAGAGCGAATTGAACGTAACGAAGATGCGAACCGGCATTTCCGGTGTCTCTATGCCAAGAGCTATACCGAGAGCTATGGCAATGATAATCTTAGGCAACAAGCCAATCTTGGGGATTCTCATGTCTGTAAGAACTGATGATGAGGTTAATGGTTAATAGTTTATGTTTTTTTGTTATACAAAAAGACAATCGCAAAGGTAGTGTTTTTGCGATACGTAGACGAATGTTAGAAGAAGAAAATGCTGCGAATGTAGGAATTTCTCTTCGTAAGCTTAGAGGAGGCGCCAAAAGCCTACGCCCTTGGACAATGCCAACCTCTGCTTACGTAAGTTGTGTGCTGATCTGAAGCACGGTCTAAAAATCTTTTAACTCTCATTTAATGACTGATTGTAATAACATTTCGGCTACGCTTTAGCCGCTTACAGTTGTCCTGAAACACTGAAATTATAAACTATTATTTCCGGATGCAAATATATAACTATTAATTAGAACAAACAAATATTTTGTTAGAAATTATTAGCAGGAACGTATTTTTTGTTATAGTCTATAACAAAATCAAGAATTGAGAGTTGAGAATTAACAGTTTTTGATTTGTCTACAACTCAAAGTAATCACAACTCTCAATTCTCAACTCTCAACCCTCAACTTAAATAAAAAATCGTGGCTTTCATTTTGCAGTTAAAGGCGAATATTGTAACTTTGCATAACAATATAGTATACATTATTATAATATAAAATATACACACATTATGGCAAAGAAAGCTTTATTGATGATCCTCGACGGATGGGGCATCGGCCAGCATGGCAAGGGAGACGTAATCTATAACACTCCGACTCCTTATCTTGACTATCTCACAGCGGTGAGCTCTCACTCACAGCTCCTCACATGCGGTGAGGACGTAGGTCTGCCTGCGGGCCAGATGGGTAACTCAGAGGTTGGTCACCTGAACATCGGTGCAGGTCGCATCGTTTATCAGGACCTCGTTAAGATCAACCGTGCATGCCAGGACGGATCTATCCTCAAGAACAAGGAAATCATCAAGGCTTACAGCTACGCTAAGGAGAACGGCAAGAAGCTCCACCTCATGGGTCTTACCTCTACCGGCGGTGTTCACTCATCACTCGACCACCTCTTCAAGTTCATCGAGATCGGTAAGGAGTATGGTCTGAACGACGTTTACGTACACTGCTTCATGGACGGTCGCGACACCGACCCGAAGTCAGGCAAGGGATTCATCGAGCAGGTGCAGGAGTGCTGCGACAAGAACGGCGCACACATCGCCAGCATCGTCGGTCGTTTCTACGCAATGGACCGCGACAAGCGCTGGGAGCGTGTCAAGGAGGCTTACGACCTGCTCGTAGAGGGCAAGGGCAAGCAGGCTGACGACATGGTGAAGGCAATGCAGGAGAGCTATGACGACGGCGTGACAGACGAGTTTATCCTTCCTATCAACAACTCTACAGTTAACGGCAAGATTGAGGAGGGCGACGTTGTCATCTTCATCAACTATCGTAACGACCGTGCCAAGGAGCTTACAGAGGTGCTCACACAGAAGGAGCACGAGGAGGCTGGCATGCACACCATCAAGGACCTGCAGTATTTCTGCATGACTCCGTACGACGCTTCATTCACCGGCGTAAACATCCTCTTCCCGAAGGAGAACGTAATGAACACTCTCGGCGAGTATCTCTCGGCTAACGGCAAGCGCCAGCTCCACACAGCAGAGACAGAGAAGTATGCTCACGTGACATTCTTCTTCAACGGTGGCCGCGAGACTCCGTACGAAGGTGAGGACCGCATCCTCGTTCCCTCTCCGAAGGTTGCCACATACGACCTCAAGCCGGAGATGAGCGCATACGAGGTGAAGGACAAGCTCGTAGGTGCAATCAAGACACAGGAGTATGACTTCATCGTCGTAAACTTCGCCAACGGCGATATGGTTGGTCACACCGGCATCTACAACGCCATCGCAAAGGCTGTTCACGCCATCGACAACTGCGTGAAGGAAGTGGTGGAGACCGCTAAGGCCAACGACTACGAAACCATCATCATCGCTGACCACGGCAACGCTGACCACGCTCTCAACGAGGACGGCACACCGAACACCGCTCACTCATTGAACCCGGTTCCGTTCATCTACGTTACTGACAACAACTCGGCTACTGTAAAGGACGGACGCCTCGCTGACGTGGCTCCTTCTATCCTCCACATCCTCGGAATGGAGCAGCCCGCTGACATGACCGGTGAGAACCTCATCGAGGACAACAAGTAAAAACAGATAATACATCTGATGATATCCTGATTAGGATACATCTGATATAGACATAAAAAAAAGTTAGGGAAGCACGTTTGTAATGCTTCCCTAACTTTTTTGTTTTATAATAAAACTTAATACAGCAGCATAAGTCCGGCGAACGCTGCCCAACAAATCATCTTTATAGGATTTATCTTCATTATCTTTGTGCCGAAGAATGTAGCAGCGAAGATTATGATGCTTATCCAGAACTGCCAAGGACAGACGCTCGGAGCGGAGAAGTTCTCAGGAGTCATAAGCATCAGGGCGGCTGCGGCTATAAGACCAACGACGGCTGGACGCAAGCCAGCCATCACGCTCTGAACGACGAGCGTGTCCATGTAGCGCATAAATACACGGCAGATGAGCACCATTATGATGAACGACGGGAGGATGAGTGCCAACGTGGCAGTGGCGCTACCGAGGATGGCATACCACTCTCCCATGCCTGCATTGTGTACGGCTGCATATCCGCAGTAAGTGGCAGAATTGATGCCAACGGGACCAGGAGTCATCTGGCTGACCGCCACGATATTGGTAAACTCCGCCGAAGTTAGCCACGCATGATGCGTTACGGTCTGCGTCTGAATGAGCGACAGCATGCCGTAGCCTCCACCGAATCCGAAGAGTCCTATCTGGAAAAACGTAATGAAGAGTTGTAGGAATATCATTGCTATATATTATTATTCAGTCGGCTTTATCATCGTGCCGTAAAGATATCCGCATGCTCCTGCTGCAACAAGCACGTATATCGGATTCACCTTTATTATCCAAATCAGAAGAGCACATACGAACGGAATCCAGCAGTTGGTCCATGTTATGCGAGCCGAACGCGCCATAGAGAAAACAGGGACGGCTATGAGCGCCACTACTGCGGGACGGATGCCGTTGAATATCGATCCGACAACGGCGTTGTCCTGGAACTGGCGGAAGAACATGGCTATGAGAAGGATGATGAGGAAGGAGGGAAGGGCTGCGCCGATGGTTGTGCAGATAGCTCCCGGCAGCTTCTTCAGTCTGTATCCCACGAAGACGCTGATGTTTATGGCGAGGGCGCCGGGGCAACTTTGCGCCACGGCGATGAGGTCAAGAAACTCCTCACGGCTCATCCATTTTTTCCTGTCCACCACCTCTGCCTCTATAGCAGGTATCATGGCATATCCACCACCGAGTGTGAACAGTCCTATCTTTGAGAAAACACGGAACGCGTCTATATAGAAATTGGTCATGGGTGTAGCGTTGTAGATAAATGTAAGATGTGAAAGAAAAGACTAATGACAGCTTTTCACGGCTGTCATTAGTCCTTTTGGGTTATATTAAAATATATACTTGCGGCTTAAATAAACTTACTTGCCGAAGTTCTCAATCCACTTGCGAGCGTTGACGAACGCCTCAATCCACGGAGTAACCTCGTCCTGACGGCGGTCTGCGAGGTACCAAGCGTTCTGCCACGGGAAGATGGCACGCTCAAGGTGAGGCATCATGGCGAGGTGACGGCCGTCTGCAGAGCAGATACCAGCTACGTTATAGTCAGATCCGTTCGGGTTGCCCGGATACTCTGAGTAGTTGTAGCGTGCCACAACGTTGTACTTGTCCTCTGCCTCAGGCAATGAGAACTTTCCCTCTCCGTGTGCCACCCAGATGCCGAGCTTGTCGCCGCTAAGTGAAGAGAACATCACGCTGTCGTTCTGTGGAATCTCAACACCGAGGAAGTTGCTCTCGAACTTGTGCGAATCGTTGTGGAGCATGCGTGTGCGCTTCTCGTGATCCGGGTTGATAAGGTTGAGCTCAACCATCAGCTGACAACCGTTGCAGATACCAAGTGAGAGGGTGTCCTTGCGTGCATAGAACTTGTCAAGTGCCTCCTTAGCCTTCGGATTGAAGAGGAACGCACCTGCCCATCCCTTTGCAGAGCCGAGCACGTCAGAGTTAGAGAAGCCACCACAGAAGACAATCATGTTGACATCCTCAAGTGTCTCGCGTCCGCTGATAAGGTCGGTCATCATCACGTCCTTAACGTCGAAGCCTGCAAGATAGAGTGAGTAAGCCATCTCGCGCTCACCGTTGGTACCCTTCTCACGGATAATGGCAGCCTTCACACCCGACGGAGTGCGACGGTCTGCAGAGATGCCGTAGCTCTCGAGAGTGCCCTTGAACGAGTCGTGGAACTTCATCTCCACCGGCTGGTTCTTATAGTTGTCGCGGCGCTTGCGTGCGCAGCCGTTGAAGCTCTGGTCGCGGTCAAGGAGGTAAGAAGTCTTATACCATGTCTCGCGGAGTGCATCAATGTCGAATGCGTGTGTGTATTCGTCCTTCTTGATAACGATTGTGCGCTCTGCCGGAGTGGGATAACCGATCTTTGCATAGCCGATGCCATTGTCCTCCATATATGTGCGGAACTCCTCCTTATACTTATCGCTAACCTGGATAACCACACCCGGGTTCTCAGCGAGGAGCATCTTGATGATGTCGTCACCTGCGAGGTCGTGGAGGTTGACGTGCATACCGCCCTCACGGTTGGCGAAGCACATCTCGAGAAGAGTGGTGATAAGACCACCAGCCGAGATGTCGTGACCTGCCATAATCCATCCCTTCTCAATCATCTCCTGAACAGCGTTGAAGCAATCAGCGAAGTATTCAGGATTCTTCACGGTAGGAACGTCGTCGCCAACGAAGCCGAGGCTCTGTGCGAAGGCGCTACCGCCGAGGCGCTGCTCGTCGAATGAGAAGTCGATATGATAGATAGATGAGTTCTTGTCGTTAACGAGTACGGGCGAAACCACCTTGCGGATGTCGCTCACCTCACCACCTGCGCTTACGATAACGGTTCCCGGAGAGATAATCTTCTCGCCATTAGGATACTGCTGACTGAGCGAGAGCGAGTCCTTACCGGTCGGAACGTTGATCTTAAGGTCGCGGCAGAATTCGCTAAGAGCCTTAACTGCGCTGTAGAGACGTGCGTCCTCACCCTTCTGTGAGCGGCAGGGCCACATCCAGTTGGCAGAGAGCGAGAGGCTGTTAAGTCCGTCAGCGAGCGGAGCCCATACGATGTTTGTGAGAGCCTCAGCAACTGAAAGCACTGATCCTGCCTCAGGAGAAGCAAGTCCTGCCTGCGGTGCATGACCGAGAGCAGTGGCTATACCCTTGCGTCCACGATAGTCGAGAGCCACAACGCCGCAGTCAGAAAGCGGCAGCTGAATCTCGCCCTGACACTGCTGGCGGGCAATCTTACCAGTAACGGAGCGGTCCACCTTGTTGGTCAACCAGTCCTTACAAGCCACAGCCTCAAGCTGAAGCACGCGGCTTACATACTTGTCGAGTACGTCGTCCTTGCCGTTCTCCGACTTCTCCTCGTGTGTATATTCAGCGTCACGATAGTGGCGTTCCACTGTCTCGTCGCGCATGATGGTCTTCGGAGAGTGACCGAACATCTGGGCTACGTCGAGGTCGAAAGGCTTAACGCCGTCACCCTGCTTGAATGAGAAGTGAGCGTCGCCTGTTGTCTCGCCGACAACATACAGCGGAGCACGCTCGCGCTCAGCGATACGACGTACGTGTTCGATGTGCTTCTCGTCGATGAGCAGGCCCATACGCTCCTGGCTCTCGTTAGCGATAATCTCCTTAGACGAAAGTGTCTTGTCGCCGATAGGCAGCTTGGTCATGTCTATCTCGCCACCGCACTCCTCAACAAGCTCAGAGAGACAGTTGAGGTGACCGGCTGAACCGTGGTCGTGGATGGAAACTACAGGATTGACATCCTCCTCGCAGAGTGCGCGAACGAGGTTGTAAGCACGCTTCTGCATCTCAGGATTGGCACGCTGAACGGCGTTCAGCTCGATACCGTTAGAATAGCGACCGGTGTCAACTGACGATACCGAACCGCCACCAAGACCGATGCGATAGTTATCGCCACCGACTACGACAACCTTGTTGCCCTTCTGCGGTTCCTTCTTCAGACAGTCACGCTTTGTGCCGTAACCGACACCACCGGCAAGCATAATAACCTTGTCGTATGCGTATTTCTCTGCACCTTCCTGGTGCTCGAATGTCAGAACAGAACCGGTAATCAGCGGCTGACCGAACTTGTTGCCAAAGTCAGAAGCACCGTTAGAAGCCTTGATAAGGATCTGCTCCGGTGTCTGATAGAGCCAGTTGCGGACGGGCATGATGTCCTCCCAGTCGCGAGCCACGCCCTCGTCGTCCTTCAGACGCGGATAAGCGGTCATGTAGACAGCTGTTCCGGCGATAGGCCATGAGCCTACACCACCACCCATACGGTCGCGGATCTCACCGCCAGTACCGGTAGCGGCACCGTTAAACGGCTCCACTGTAGTCGGGAAGTTGTGAGTTTCAGCCTTGAGCGAGATAACGCTCTCGATGTCCTTCACCTGGAAATAGTCGCTTGTAGACTGGTCCTTCGGTGCGAACTGCTCCACAACCGGACCCTGTGCGAAAGCCACGTTGTCCTTGTAAGCAGAGAGAATCTTGTTAGGATTCTCCTTAGTTGTCTGCTTGATCATAGCGAAAAGCGACGACTCCATCTCCTTACCGTCAATGATGAACGTACCGCCGAAAATCTTGTGACGGCAGTGCTCAGAGTTGATCTGTGCGAAACCGAAGATCTCAGAGTCGGTAAGTGGGCGTCCGAGCTGCTTCTCAATCTTGTGGAGATACTCAATCTCCTCGGATGAGAGCGCCAGACCTTCCTGCTCGTTGTATTCTTCTATGTTCTCAACATGCTTGATAGGCTCCGGCTGGTGATTAACGGTGAAAATCTCCTGGTCGAGTCCTTCGTACATACGCTGGAGCATAGGGTCGTGATCAGCGTCCTTGGAGCTTACTGGGAAGTATTCCTCAATACGTGAAATGCCGTGGAGACTCATGTTCTGAGTTATCTCTACGGCATTCGTACTCCATGGAGTAATCATTTCACGGCGCGGGCCCACGAAGAAACCCTCGACAGTCTCGCCCTCGATGAGGGTTGCACCGCCGTAAAGCCAACACAGTTCATTGATCTCGTCTTGTGAGAGCTGGTGATCCACGCCTGTGGCAATCACGCTCTTGCTTGGAGTCATGAAAAATAGAATCATACTGCTTGTATAGTTTTTTGGAAATTATTTCTACTTTGCAAAGTTACGATTTTTTTTTCATGCCTTGGCTTCTTTTCTATGCAAAAGTGTATATTAATGAAGTTTTAGGCAAAAAAAAACTCACCGCCTCATCACGAGGAAGTGAGCTGAAAAAACTTATAATGATAATTAATAGGTTCTTATATGGTAGATTATTGAGGGGCTTAATGATATTGTGGTATATTGCCATCGCTGACGACGGGAATGCCGACAGTGCCCAATCCGCTTTAGCAGACGGGGTTTTATGACGTTATCTGAATTGTTCTGAATGTATATTTATGCTCTTCTTACGAATGTTGCCTAGTCATGAGCATGTCGTTTTTGTGTTCTGTGTGTAAATATGTTGCAAAGTTAATGTTTTAAAACGGTTAAAACAAACGTTCAACCGTTTTATTCTCATGGATTTAATATTATTTTGCAGTTGCTTTCATGGTGTGCCTTAACAGCGGCGAGAGCGGAAGAAGTCAGTCATAAGCTGACGGCACTCTTCCTCCAGCACTCCCGTAGTGACCGTGCACTTGGGATGGAGCGCTTTGGGGGCGAACTTCATGAAGCCCCGTTTCTCGTCAGAAGCGCCATACACCACGCGCCTCAGCTGCGACCATCCTATCGCTCCTGCACACATCACGCAAGGCTCCAGCGTCACGTAAAGCGTGCAGTCGGTGAGGTATTTGCCTCCGAGCTGGTTGGCAGCGGAGGTGATGGCCTGCATTTCGGCATGCGCCGTAACGTCCGAAAGCGTCTCCGTAAGGTTATGGGCACGTGCAATGATGCGGTCGCCAGCCACGATAACGGCTCCCACGGGTATCTCTCCGGCGTCTCTTGCCGCCTCTGCTTCCTGAAGTGCACGGCGCATGAAGCGCTCGTCCTTCTGTTGTATGGTTTCCTGTTCTTGCATATTAAGATGTATGGATGGGTTGTGAAGTGGCTTACTTGGTGCGTGTGAGCGAGAATCCTACATCGCTTATTCCGGGCAGAATCTCGCGCTTCATGTCGTGTCGAATGCTGACAAAGAGCGAATCGCCGTCTTGGAGCATCAGCTCCGTGACGGGAAACTGATACTGGTGATAGCTGATTCCCTTTCCTGCCGCATTACCTTTTCTGTCGGTCAACTGGCACGCTACGGTATCCGTAACGACGGTCACAGCCTTGTCGGCAGCCACCTTACGCTGCTCCACAATGAGCGTCAGCGACGTAAAGGGATAAGAGTCGGTGGTGCGCAGCCCGAGATTGGCAGCGTATGTGCCACCAGACTTGACCGCAGGAACGCTGTAATAGAGCGTGTCGTTCTTCTCCCATCCCGACACGGGAGTGTTAGTGTAACGGTCATACACCATTCCACCATTGCATGCAGCCATGACAACTACTGCTGTCATGGCTGCCATATATGCTAAAAGTCGTGTTATCTTAACCTTCATTTCCGGTTGTGTTTTGCTGCTTCGGCTGCTGGGGAGCAGGCTGTTGCTTAGGTTGCTGGGGAGCAGACGGCTTAGCCTCAGCATTGTTTCGCGGCTGGCGGTTCTCACCACGAGCGCCGTTCTCGCTGCGCTGACCGTTCTCATTACGAGGTCCGTTATTGTTGCGGCGCTGACCTTCCGGTCTTGGGCGCTGACGGTTGTTGTTGCGGTTGTTACGGTTATTGTCGCGTCTCGGCTGCTGACCGTTCTCGCCCTTTGGCTGCTGACCATTCTCTGCCTTTGGCTGAGCGTTGTCGCCATTTGACTGCTGTGCGTTTTCCGCCTTTGGCTGAACATTGCCCTCTGCTGTCGGCTGCTGAGCATTCTCGTTGGCAGGACGTACGGCTTCGTTAGCGGGCTGACGCGGCTTCTTGTTCTTTTTCTTCTTATTCTTCTTGCTCTTGTCGAAGCGACTGAGATCGGCATCGGCAAGGAGGTCTGAGTGCTGATTGCCTTCTCTCTGCTTTCCGTCCTCAGCAAGCGACTCCGGCTTTTCGCCACGCTTGTTCATCTCGATGATGGCGCGTGCACGTTCTGCCGTGATGGTCACAAGGTTGGCAGCCACGCCCTTACCCGTAGAGTAAGTGGCAAGACCTGCGAGGATGTCCGACTTAAACAGATAGTAGTCGCTGTCCAATGTCTCGAGCACCACGTCGCGTGCCGGCATCTTGCGTCCTGCCTCCACATAGTCGTCCACCTCGTAATTGAGGCAGCACTTCAGCTTTGCGCACATTCCGGCAAGCTTCTGCGGATTGAGCGAGATGTCCTGAATGCGGGCTGCATTAGTGCTGACGCTTACAAAGTTCTTCATCCATATGGCGCAGCAAAGCTCGCGTCCGCAAGGTCCGGTTCCACCGATGCGACCTGCCTCCTGACGTGCACCGATCTGCTTCATCTCGATGCGCACGTGGAAGGTGTCGGCAAGCACCTTGATGAGCTGGCGGAAGTCCACACGCTCGTCGGCGATATAATAGAAGATGGCCTTGTTGCCGTCTCCCTGATATTCCACGTCACCAATCTTCATCTGCAGTCCGAGGTTCTTGGCTATCTCACGACTCTGAATCATCGTGGCGTGTTCGCGGTCCTTAGCCTCGTAATACTTGTCCATGTCCACCGGCTTGGCGATGCGATAGATGCGCTTGATGTCGTCAGCCGACTTGAGGTTGGCCTTCTTCACCTGCAGCTTCACGAGTCTGCCTGTGAGCGAAACCACTCCGATGTCGTGGCCCGGGCTTGCCTCCACAGCTACGATATCGCCCTTACGGAGGTCCAGGTGGTTGACGTTATGATAATATCCCTTGCGCGTATTCTTGAACTGCACCTCCACGAGGTCCGTGTCCTCCTCATTACCCGGCACATCATACAGATAGTCGTAGGTATTGAGCTGCTTGTCCTGCCTGCCGCAGGCGCAATGGCAGAGTCCGCGGTCGGTATCGCGGGATATCTCGAATTGCATGTCCTTAAAGTCCTTCATATATTATATATGTGTATATGGGTGTATATAGTGTGATATATATGTATATATTATGTGTATGTATAAGCTTATTTTTTCCTTGTTATGAAGATGATGGTCTGCATGGCGATGTCGAAGAACACCATCTTGGAGTTGGCGTTCTGCGATATGTCGCGCACCGCCTTACCTATCATCTCGGACAGTTCGATGATGTTGCGCTCGTGTATGAACGGCGCAAACTTCTGCGCGAACTGCTCTTCCTCCGCCGTCATATAGTTAAGCTCCGGCTCATGGAAGTTATAGACGAAGCTTTCGCGAACCATGCGGTGCATGTAGTTGAGGAATCGCTTCTGCTTCTCTCGTCCGAAGGCTGCAATGCTCTCACTCCATTTCTTAAGTTCCTTCACGCGCTTGGTGTAGGCGAGGCGCATGAGCATGGTGAAGAGGTCGAAGAACATGCGGTTCTCGTTGCCCGTACTGAGGGCGGCGAGTGCGTTAGTCCACGATCCGTTGGCAAGTCTTGCCAGGCTTCGCGCGTCGGCATGCTCCAGCCCGCGCTTCTCCACGAGCGCCTCTTCTATGTCCGCATCCGCTATGCGCTTGAAGTCGAAGCGCTGCGTGCGGCTGCGTATGGTGTCGAGCAGCTTCTCCGGTTCCTCGCTGACGAGGATGAACACGGTCTGCGAAGGCGGCTCCTCAAGCAGTTTGAGCAGCTTGTTGGCGCTCGTCAGATTCATGCGCTCCGGCAGCCAGATTATCGCCACCTTATATCCGCCCTGACTCGACTTCAGGCTCAGCTTACGTGAGAGGGCGTCGCTCTCGGCTCCTGTGATGAGCGCCTGCTTGTTCTCCGCACCAGCCACGTTAATGGACGCGAGCCATTGCTCCAGCGTGAAGTAAGGGCCTGACATTATCATCTCGTGCCACTCACTGAAGAAGTCGTCGCTGACGGGCTGGTGTTCCGAACCCATGCTCGGGAGCTTTATGGTCGGGAATGTGAAGTGGAGGTCAGGATGTCCCCAGTTGTCGAGCAGGCGACTGTGGCGCAGCAGCTCCGAAGCCACCGCCATAGCCATAGCCATCTTTCCGCATCCCGAAGGTCCGCAGAAGAGCATGGCGTGGGGCACACGTCCCTCTGCCACCAGCTTTTGCATCTGTAGCTTGGCGCCTGACTGTCCTATTACTTCATTGAATTGCATTCGATGTTATGTTTTTTTATTTGGTTTGTCTTACTGAAAGTTACAGCAGTCGCTTCGCCACCTCACGTACGGAGTCGACGGCAGACACCGTATAGAAGTGGATGTTGCGGATGCCGGCACGGTAAAGTTGGCGGCATTGCTCCGTCGACCACTCTATGCCCAGCTGCTTGGCATCCTCGTCGGTCTTGCATTTCACCACCTCCTCAGCCAGTTCCAGCGGGAGGTCGCAATGGAATGTCTTAGGCACGACTGTCAGCTGCGACAGCTTGGCGAAGGGCTTGATGCCAGGTATGAGGGGCATCGTGACACCTGCCTCGCGACACTTCTCCACGAAATCGAAATACTTCGCATTGTCGTAGAAGAGCTGCGTGACGGCATACTCCGCTCCCATGTCCTGCTTCATCTTCAGGTACTGTATGTCCATCTCCAGGTTGGGCGCCTCTTCGTGTTTCTCGGGATAGCACGCCACGCCGAAGCTGAACGGCTGTCCGGGATGCTTCATCTGCGTTCCGTCCACAAAGAAACCGCGGTTGAAGTCGTTCACCTGCTGGATGAGGTCAGTCGTATGTGTATGTCCGCCCGGTGTGGCGGTGTACATACGGTCCTCCTTGGCCTTGTCGCCACGGAGAAGCAGCAGATTCTCTATCTCAAGAAACTGCATGTCGATGAGTTCGTATTCGATGTCTTCGGCTGTCGCTCCGCTACAGATAATATGCGGAATGACGGGTATGCCGAAATTCTTCTGTATGGTGGCTGCGATGGCAACCGTTCCTGGACGGCGGCGCACACGCAGACGCTCAAACTGCCCATTGTCAAGTTCGCGATAGACGTACTCGCTGTGATGGGTAGTTATGTTAATATAGGCAGGATCGAAATCCCTGAACTTCTCTATTGTGGAAAACAATCTGTCTGTGCCAGCTCCTTTGAGTGGCGGGAGCACCTCAAAGGAGAAGTGCTTGGCGCCATCCTGGCTGTTAAGTATTTCTGTTACACTCATCTTTATGTTCTGCTCTTTCTAATTATCCTTATTCCGTACAAAGTTACAAAAAAAGCGGGCAAAACACTAAATACTTATACATTCTTTTATAGGAAACGCATTTTTTGGACATTTTGTCTTGCAATTTGTATTAACAAATACCATTTTTTACTACTTTTGTAGGTATACTAAAAACACCGAACTTTATCATCAAGACCATAACAATGAGACAATCCATCATATCCACATTCATAACAGCCATAGCCATGTCTGCGTGCGCCACCTCTGCAGCTCATGCCTCCACTGGCAATGCAGTTGCCGGAATGGCGCTCTCAGCCAGCAATGCGGAGGCTGCTCCTGCGGACAACACACGCTACACCTGCCAGCGACCGAAGGAAGCCGACCGCCTCTTCGTCTCGGACACCATAGAGAAGAAGATTCGTGAGGTGAAGCGTCTTATCCGTGAGAACGCCCGACTGGCATGGATGTTCGAGAACTGCTTCCCCAATACGCTCGACACCACCGTGCATTACGACGCCGGCAAGGGCGACGGCAAGGAGGACACGTTCGTATATACGGGCGACATACATGCCATGTGGCTGCGCGATTCGGCTGCACAGGTGTGGCCCTACGTACAGTTTGCCAAGGCTGACCCGATGGTGAAGAAGATGATACGCGGTGTGATAAGACGACAGCTGAAGTGCATCAACATCGATCCCTACGCCAACGCCTTCAACAAGGAGCCTCAGCCCGAGGGAGGATGGATGAACGACATTACGGACATGAAGCCCGAACTGCACGAGCGCAAGTACGAGATTGACTCGCTCTGCTACCCCATCCGACTGGCTTACCATTACTGGCAGACCACGGGCGACGCATCCGTCTTCGACGCTGAATGGCAGAAGGCGGTGAAGAACGTCCTGCGTGTCTTCCATGAGCAGCAGCGCAAGACGGGGCTGGGCACATACCACTTCCAGCGCGAGACTGAAGACCAGCTCGACACGGTATGCAATCACGGATGGGGCAATCCCGTGAAGCCCGTCGGACTTATTGCCTCGGTGTTCCGTCCGAGCGACGACGCCGCGACGTTCCTCTTCATCGTGCCATCCAACTTCATGGCTGTATCGTCCCTGCGCAAGGCGGCTGAGATTCTGGACAAGGTCAACGGCGACGCTGCCACAGCCAAGGAATGCCGACAGCTTGCCGACGAGGTGAGCGAAGCGCTAAGGAAATACGCCGTAGTGGACCATCCCAAGTATGGCAAGATTTACGCTTACGAGGTGGACGGCTTCGGCAATCACTTCCTCATGGACGACGCCAACGTGCCGAGTCTGCTCGCAATGCCTTATCTCGGCGACGTGCCGGAGGAAGATCCCATATATCAGAACACGCGCCGCTTCGTGTGGAGCGAGGACAATCCCTACTTCTTCCGCGGCAAGGCGGGCGAGGGAATCGGCGGACCGCACGTAGGACTGGGCATGGCTTGGCCGATGTCCATAATGATGCGTGCCTTCACCAGCAAGGACGACGGCGAGATAAAGGAATGTCTGAAGATGCTCCAGCGCACGGATGCCGGCACAGGATTCATACACGAATCGTTCGACGTGAACGACGCATCCCACTTTACGCGCCCTTGGTTTGCATGGCAGAACACGCTCTTCGGCGAGCTGATACTCAAGCTGGTGGCTGAAGGAAAGACGCAGCTGCTGAAGGAAGCAAGGGTGGACAACGAGTAACTTCCTAAACCATTAAGCATGCTGAAATCACTTTCCATCCTGCTGCCTTCATACAACAACGACTGCCGACCGCTCATCTCTGCCCTTCACAGTCAGGCGGAAGCCTTGGGCAACAATCTGTCAAGCTACGAGATTGTGGTGTATGACGACTGCTCCACGGACACGGCAAAGGCGGAAGCCAACCGCTCCCTGTGTGACAACTTGGGACATTGCCGCTTCGTAAGGGGCAATCATAACGTGGGAAGGTCGGCGGCACGCAACCGGCTGGTGGAGCTGGCGCAATACGAATGGCTCGTCTTCATCGACAGCGACCTCTCGCCTCTCCCCGCAGACTTCCTTGCCGTATATGCCGAGGCAGACTCGCTTGGAGCGGAAGCCGTGGTGGGCGGACTGAAGATTCATGCACCGACGGACACCGAACCAAGATCTTGCCTGCGCTATCTGTACGAGCTTCGCGCCACACAAAGCCATCCGCTGTCATGGCGTAAGCGCAATCCCTACGCCGCTTTCCACGTCAGCAACATCCTCATACGGCGTGACGTGATGACGGCACACCCCTTCGACGTCTCCATCACGCGCTACGGCTACGAGGACGTGCTGCTCGGACGCGAGCTGAAAGACAACGGCATACGTGTGGCTCACACGGACAATCCTGTGGGATTCTCACGGTTTGACGACAACGCCCACTTTCTTCAGAAGACGGAAGAGGGACTACAGACGCTACATGACATGCGAGACGCGCTGCGCGGCTATTCGGGTGTGCAGACGCTCGTGGAACGTCTTTCGTGCTTAGGCTTGGCACCATTGCTGCGCTTGACATTCCGTATCACGCGAAGAATGCTTCTCCAAAATCTTACGGGACGCAAGCCATCGCTGACGGTATTTTCGGTTTATCGCATCGGTTATTATGCTATGCTCTGCCGAAACGACTGAATATGATACGAGCCTTCAAACTATACAAACCACCAAAAGAATCTGAATAATGATCACAAACAATAAAAACCACAAAACAAAAATGAACAAAAAACACTTATTAACCACATTGCTCATGCTGACATTCGCCATTGTCGGCATGGCAAAGGTCTACCAGCCTGTCGACTATGTCAGCACGCTGGTAGGCACAGAGTCGAAGTACTCGTTGTCAACGGGCAACACTTATCCTGCAGTCTGCCTCCCTTGGGGCATGAACTTCTGGACTCCGCAGACCGGTAAGATGGGCGACGGATGGACTTATGTCTATTCGGCAGACAAGCTGCGCGGCTTCAAGCAGACCCATCAGCCAAGCCCGTGGATTAACGACTACGGACAGTTCAGCATCATGCCGGAGACCGGCAAGCCCGTCTTCGATGAAGACCAGCGTGCCTCATGGTTCTCGCACAAGGCAGAGGTGGCTACACCTTACTATTATCGCGCTTATCTGGCTGACTATGACGTGGTGACGGAGATTGCGCCCACGGAGCGTGCTGCCATCATGCGCATCACCTTCCCGGAGAGCGACTCATACGTAGTGGTGGACGCTTTCGACAAAGGATCGTACGTGAAGATCATGCCGGAGCAGAGAATGATTGTAGGCTACACCACGAAGAACAGCGGTGGCGTGCCCGACAACTTCAAGAACTACTTCGTGCTGAAGTTCGACCACGACTTCACCTACACCACAGCCGTGAATAACGGCAAGATGGACAGCAAGGCATTAGAGGCCGACTGCAAGCATGCAGGTGCCATCGTAGGCTTCAAGACTCGCCGCGGCGAGCAAGTGAACGTGCGCATCGCCTCTTCCTTCATCTCTGAGGAGCAGGCTATGGAGAACCTCAAGGAGCTGGCTGGTGCTTCGTTTGACGAGGTGAAGGCTCAGGGTCGCAAGACATGGAACGACGTTCTTGGTCGCATAGAGGTGAAGTCGGACAACATCGACCATCTCCGCACTTTCTATTCCTGCCTCTATCGCTCGGTGCTCTTCCCGCGATCATTCTATGAGAAGACAGCCGCAGGCGAGATAGTACACTACTCGCCGTACAACGGCAAGGTGCTGCCGGGATATATGTTCACCGACACCGGCTTCTGGGACACATTCCGCTGCCTCTTCCCGCTGCTTAACGTGATGTATCCGTCGATGAACGTGAAGATGCAGGAAGGTCTGGTTAACGCATACAAGGAGAGCGGTTTCCTTCCTGAATGGGCTTCGCCGGGCCATCGCGGATGCATGGTAGGCAACAACTCAGCGTCCATCGTGGCTGACGCTTACCTCTGCGGTCTGAAGGGATATGACGCCGAAACGCTTTGGAAGGCTGTGGTTCACGGTGCCAACAACGTACACCCGAAGGTATCGTCAACGGGTCGTCTGGGCCATGAATACTACAACAAGCTGGGCTACGTGCCTTACGACGTCAAGATAAACGAGAACGTGGCACGCACACTGGAATACGCATACAACGACTGGTGCATCTATCAGTTCGGCAAGTCGCTCGGCAAGTCGAAGAAGGAGCTTGAGCCTTTCCGCCGCCGCGCATTCAACTATCGCAACGTCTTCGACAAGGAGACTAACCTCATGCGCGGCCGTCTGCAGAACGGCAAGTTCCAGGCTCCTTTCTCTCCGCTGAAGTGGGGCGACGCCTTCACCGAGGGTAACGCTTGGCACTACACATGGTCAGTATTCCACGACCCGCAGGGACTTATCGACCTTATGGGTGGCAAGAAAGTGTTCAACAACATGCTCGACTCCATATTCAACGTGCCGCCACTCTTCGACGACAGCTATTACGGAGCCGTAATCCACGAGATTCGCGAGATGCAGATCATGAACATGGGCAACTATGCTCACGGCAACCAGCCCGTACAGCACATGATTTACCTCTATGGCTACTCAGGTGAGCCTTGGAAGACACAGTACTGGATTCGTCAGGTGATGGACCGCATGTATACGGCAGCGCCCGACGGATATTGCGGTGATGAGGACAACGGTCAGACTTCGGCTTGGTACGTATTCTCTGCCATGGGATTCTATCCTGTCTGCCCGGGTTCGGGCGAGTACGTCCTCGGCACTCCTTACTTCGACGAGATGAAGCTCCACCTCGAGAACGGCAAGACCGTAAGCATCAAGGCCAACAACAACTCTGAGGAGAACTGCTACGTGAACGCTCTCACTCTCAACGGCAAGCCCTACTCACACAACTACATCACACGCACCGACCTCATGAACGGAGCGCAGTTCGTCTACGACCTCGCGCCGACGCCCAACAAGCAGCGCGGAACAGCAGACACAGACGCACCTTACTCGTTCTCAAAGACACAGAAGAAGTAGGCGGGCGGCGGTGCAGCGCACCGCTATGCAAATATTGTACAAAGAGTAAAAACATGTTACAAAATAAAAATTGATTCTAGAGTTTTATTTTGCTGTTTTTAGGGTGTTTTGCTGTGCAAACGGCACCCACGTTTAACAATAGAGCCTCTTTTACAGTCCGATAGTGCCACTATCAGAGTGTAAAAGAGGCTTTATTGTATTACAAAAGCGACGGTATTGGAGTGTAAAAGTGGGTCTATAGCAGAAGAAAACGGCTCGTTTGCGAGTCTGATTTCATAGCTATTCGTCAGAAAACCGCATAACACACTGTGTATTAACACGTTGCCTCTTGTTGCTCAAAACTCGATAATTTCGCACCAAAGATTTTGTTGTGCGCCAGACTCATAGTATTGAGCATCAGAAATGCAAATATTGTATTCGGCAGAACCACCGAAGAGTGCGAGAATACGTTACAATCTCAAGTTCTAATGACCTTGATTTGGGATTAAAAGACAGCAGCTGCAGATCGTATCTTACTTAAGATACCAGCCAAACGATTGTCACGCAAAGCTGTCTGAATATTATATTCGCTCTGCATATTCATAAGAATATACGCCTTGATGCCAAGCGCAGCCTCAATACGTAACGCATAATCGGTGGTAACCGGACGCTTACAGTTGAGCATCTCATTGAACACCGAATAAGAACATCCTATTATTGACGCAAACTTTCGTTGGGATATACCACGCGACTCTAGTTCATCCTTTATGATTTCACCAGGATGTATGGGTACAGACGGCACAAGTTCGTCCACAGAATATATTTTCGCTTTATCCATATTGCTTTTACTTATAATGATTACTAATATCCAATAGATAACACACTCTGATAGTGATATCCTCCATATTGTCTTTGACTATAAATTCCAAACGATACTGCTTTCCACATCTCACAGAAGAAACACCTTTTTTATCGCCTACAAGAACCTCATAATTCAAAGATTTGAATACAAACAAATCTTCAACGCGCTTAGCATTAGCTAATATAGCGACAGCCTTTTGATAACTGCGTATTACTTCGGGTTGGAATCTATGTTTCTTGTCAGTAGTTTTACCATTGAAATATAAGTCAGACAAATACTCTTTGTCAAATTCTATCTTCATGCAGCAAAGTTAACGCTTTTATTTCGTGTTCGCAAATAATCGAACGCCTTTAATTTCCAGTTAGATTTGACTATCTCATATTTTTTCAGTAATTTTGCAGTCCCAAAATAAAATCATACAAGGATAACATTGTAGCTTTAAGAAATGAACAGCAGTAACACTGAAGCAAACTTAACCGCCTGGACAGAGGTGGAATATTCGGCTCGCTGCCAGAGCCCGTACATCACAACACCTATTTACTTGCCTAAGGAGACGACATATTACCTGTGCCGTCCGGACGGCACGCGCCAGCAGAGCAGACTGACCTTCGTGGTGTTCCGCGCTGTAGGAGCCGGTGAGGACGAGTGGGAAGACGATCCGATGGTGGGCAACCTTGAGGTATGCGTCCTTGGCGACGGCGACGAAGAGGTGAAGCCCGTGGAAGCAGTATACCTCGGCGACGACCCTGAAGACTTCGTGACCGTGGTCCGCGAGGACGACAACGAGATAGTCTTCGACCTCTACTGGTCGTACGGCGACGTGAGCGTGGAGCAGGCGCAGGAGACCGACGAGGGAAGGCTGGTGAAGAAAGACCTTATCGGCGAAGACGGCATCCTCTGCCGACTTACACCGCGCAAGGGCGAACCGTTCACCATAAGACTCTGCATTCCCTACATAGGATTCTCTCTGAAGGACGCCACAGACAACAACGTGCAGGGCGACATCGAGGTGAACCACAAAGACGCAGCGTCTTATGCCTACATGTTCGTGGGCAACGACACTAACGACCGTTTCCAGTTGTCGCTCGACGGAGGACGACTGAGCTATATGTGTGTGGCTAACGACGAGGGCACGCTCTCTGTCCGCAACATACACGACAATCTCTCGCTCGTAACCGAGCTGCCGCTTCAGGGCACGCTGGACGAGCTGCTCATGGGAGCACACTCCGCACTCATCAAGAACAAGTCGGCACGTTGGCGCGTGGAGCTTGTCGGCGACGAGGTGGAAGGCGCTGACAGCCTGGAGCTGAACGGCGTGTCACTCGCAAGATTCGCCTTCGGACTGTTCACAGTCGAGGAGAACGTGGACGAGGACAGCATCGCACAGCGACTCATGCACATGGAACAGCGACTCGGATTCCAGTGGTTCTGGGTGGACGAGGCTGACTGGAGCCATGAGAACATGGAGGGACTGATGGACATGGAAGGACTGGACGCCGACCCGGAGAAGATGATGCGACAGGCATTGCTCTTCAACCGCTACGAAACTTTCATGCGCCGACTCTGCGCTTTCTCATACGCCACACACAACAACATCCAGGGCGACCAGCTGCAGGCACGAAACAACAAGCGAAAGATTGCCCGCTGCGTCCGTCGCGTACTGGCTCACCGAGCAGGAGAAGAGTCGCTGTGGAGCCTCGATGAGGAAGCACGCCGCGAAAACCTCCACTTCTTCTCAACATTCCACCGCGAGTTTACGCAAGCGCTGGAGGAGTAATATCCAGTTGAGAGTTGAAAATTGAGAGTTGAGAGTTATGATTACTCCACATAGCTTTTAAGAATTAAAATATAAGCTAATCATAACTCTCAACTATCAACTCTGAACTCTCAACTAAAATATTTTGTCTCTCAAAATATTTTTTGATTATAATTAATGTGAAATATATAGGATGGTATCATTTTAATTTGTAATTTTGCACCATAATATATATATTTTTTATAGTAAAGCTATACAAAGCACATGAAACTTGATTTGCTTACAGCCATTTCGCCTATAGACGGACGTTATCGTGGCAAAACAGAGCCCCTTGCTGACTATTTCTCAGAGTATGCACTCATACGCTACAGAGTACGCGTGGAAATAGAGTATTTCATCACGCTGTGCGAGCTTCCGCTCCCGCAGCTCAAGGACTTCGACCATAACCTCTTCCCCACCCTGCGCGCCATCTACCAGGACTTTAACGAGGAGAAGGCACAGCGCGTGAAGGACATCGAGAAGGTGACCAATCACGACGTGAAGGCTGTGGAGTACTTCATTAAGGAAGAGTTCGACAAGATTGGAGGACTTGACGCATTCAAGGAGTTCATACACTTCGGACTGACATCACAGGACATCAACAACACCAGCGTGCCCCTCTCTATCAAGGAGGCACTCGAAGAGGTGTATTATCCTATGGTGGAGGAGCTTATCGCTCAGCTCCAGCAGTATGCCGACGAATGGAAGGACGTGCCTATGCTCGCAAAGACACACGGTCAGCCCGCATCGCCCACACGCCTCGGCAAGGAGATCATGGTATTCGTATATCGTCTCACACAGCAGCTTGAAGAACTCAAGGCTTGCAAGATGACAGCCAAGTTCGGTGGAGCCACCGGCAACTACAACGCTCATCACGTGGCTTATCCTGAGTATGACTGGAAGGCTTTCGGCAACAGCTTCGTAAGCGAGAAGCTCGGTCTGCAGAGAGAGCAGTACACCACACAGATCAGCAACTATGACTGCCTCGGAAGCGTATTTGACGCTATGCGCCGCATCAACACCATCATCATCGACCTCGACCGCGACTTCTGGATGTATATCTCTATGGAGTACTTCAAGCAGAAGATCAAGGCAGGTGAGGTAGGCTCAAGCGCCATGCCGCACAAGGTGAACCCCATCGACTTCGAGAACTCAGAGGGCAACCTCGGCATCGCTAACGCCGTGCTGCAGTTCCTCGCCCAGAAGCTCCCGGTAAGCCGTCTGCAGCGCGACCTTACCGACTCTACCGTTCTCCGCAACGTAGGCGTGCCCTTCGGACACGGCATCATTGCCATCCAGAGCACATTGAAGGGTCTGCGCAAGCTCATCCTCAACGAGGAGAAGCTGGAGGAAGACCTCAACAACACATGGGCTGTCGTGGCTGAAGCCATCCAGACCATTCTCCGTCGCGAGGCTTATCCGCATCCGTACGAGGCTCTCAAGGCACTCACACGTACCAACAAGCACATGACAGAGGAGAGCATCCACGAGTTCGTTAAGACACTCAACGTCAGCGACGCAGTAAAGGCAGAGCTTATGGCTATCACACCGCTCAACTACACCGGTATCTAAGCCAAGTTTGAAACACGGCATAAAAGAAAAGCAGACAACAAAACAAGATTAGAGTTTTATCAATATATAATTAGTTAAGAAGAAGCGCATCTATGCAAAAAATCCCATGGGTGTGACTTGCCGAGAGGCCAATAACATTACAATTTAAAAAGAAAGAAAAGAATTATGGATTCAGAATTGGAAAAGAATCAGGAACAGAAAGCAGCAGATCAGACTACTGGCAATAGCGAGAGCTACGGCCGTGCTGCAGGCAACTATCAGAGAGAGTATCGCAGTGTGACCGGTCGCCCGCAGCGTCCGCGCATTCACACACAGCGTCCTTATAACGCCGAGCGCCAGCAGGCTTCTAACGACAGTCAGGGAGGAGGATTCCTTCCCGAAGGCTTCGGAGCAGGTCTTCAGGGAGCGTCAGGCAACAGCGGCTATCAGCAGCGCCAGCAGGGAGGATACCAGCGTGGCGGCTATCAGCAGCGCCAGCAGGGTGGCTATCGTCCCCGCTACAACCAGGACGGAGAGCAGGGCGGTTACCAGCCGCGTCAGCAGGGTGGCTATCGTCCCCGCTACAATCAGGACGGCGAGCAGCAGGGCTATCAGTCACGTCAGCAGGGAGGTTATCGTCCCCGCTATAACAACAACCAGGAAGGCGACCAGCAGAACAACGACCAGCAGCAGCACTTTAATCAGGACAGCGACCAGCAGCAGGGCGGTTACCAGCAGCGTGGCGGCTATCAGCAGCGCGGCGGTTACCAGCAGCGTGGTGGCTATCAGCAGCGCGGCGGTTACGGAC
>OCMD01000066.1_pt1 | contig 25889 bp, 19 predicted proteins | sample 1496061 | NCBI WGS metagenome assembly OCMD01 (sample SAMN01760939, study PRJEB22395) | human gut metagenome | reverse complement strand
CCGATCGGAAGAGTTGGAGAAACTCGCTGCCGAACTGACGCCGAAGCTGGAAGCTCTCTCTAACCAGCTCGTGAAGCGCGTAAAGGAGATTGTGAATGAAAATAAGGACAACCTCATCCCCGCCGCTTTCATCAATAACATCGTGTACGACCTGGAATATCCTGAACTGAAGGAGGTGCTCGACCCGAAACGTGCATACGCTTCTCACCCGGCGCTCGCTGGTGCAAGACAGTATCTCGCTGCTCTTGCCAAGAAGGCGGGCATCATCGGACAGCCGTTCATTGACATCACCGAGAACGACATGGACGGCAATCCGCACAAGCTCTCCGAATATTGCGGTAAGGGCAACTACGTGCTCATCGACTTCTGGGCAAGCTGGTGCGGACCGTGCCGCGCCGAGATGCCTAACGTGAAGGCTGCGTACGACAAGTATAAGAGCAAGGGATTCAACGTAGTGGGACTGTCGTTCGACAACAGCCTGGAGAAATGGAAGAAGGCTGTGGACGACATGCAGCTCGGATGGGTGCACCTCTCTGACCTCCAGGGATGGAAGACTCTCGCAGGACAGACCTACGGCATCAACTCTATTCCTGCCAGCTACCTCGTTGACCCGAGCGGCAAGATCATCGCCGCCGACCTCCGCGGTGAGAAGCTCATGGAGAAGCTGAAGGAAATCTACGGATTCTAATAAGGAATTAGGAGGTACGGCTTCGAGCCGTACCTCCTGTTATATATAAGGAAGGAAGAAAAAAGGACATAAATGGATAACAAGAAAGCTACACTCGAATTAGGAACCAAGCCTGTCGGCAAACTCTTAGTGCAATATGCCCTACCAGCCATCATAGCGATGACGGCATCGTCGCTCTACAACATGATAGACAGCATATTCATCGGACAGGGTTGCGGACCTCTGGCCATCAGCGGACTGGCCATAACATTCCCGTTCCAGAACCTTGCAGCTGCCTTCGGAGCCGGCGTAGGAGTCGGAGCCGCGACGTGCATCTCCGTAAAACTGGGACAGAAAGACTATGCCACGGCACAACGAATCTTCGGCATCAACATCACGCTGAACCTTCTGGTGGGCATCGTCTTCAGCATCATCACGCTTTCTTTCCTCAATCCTATCCTCCTCTTCTTCGGAGCCAGCAAGGACACGCTGCCTTACGCAAGGGAATACATGGAGGTGATACTCGCCGGAAACGTCATCCAGCAGATGTTCTTCGGACTGAACGCTGTGCTACGTGCTGCCAGCAAGCCAAAGCACGCCATGGGAGCGTCCATGCTCTCCGTGCTCCTCAACGTCATCCTCGCCCCCATATTCATCTGGCCCTTGAGCATGGGCATCCGTGGAGCCGCTTGGGCTACGGTGATATCGCAGTCGGTGGCGCTGGCTTGGCAATGCCGACTCTTCAGCAACAAGAATGAGATAATGCACTTCCGACGTGGCATCTACCGTCCGGAGTCACAAATCGTAAAGAACATCTTCGCCATTGGTATGTCGCCTTTCGCCATGAACGTGTGCGCCTGCATCGTCGTGATATTCATCAACACCGGACTGCAGAAGTACGGCGGCGACATGGCAGTGGGCGCTTACGGCATCGCCAACAAGATGGCTTTCATATTCATCATGATAAACATGGGCGTCAATCAGGGAATGTTCCCCATCACGGGATACAACTACGGTGCACGCCGATACGACCGTCTGCTCCGACTGCTCAAGTACGGGCTGTGCACAGGATTCAGCATCACCACGTTCGGCTTTATCCTCGTCCACCTGTTCCCTTACCAGTGCGCACGCCTCTTCACCACCGACGCCACACTCATCAGCATATCCATCAGAGCCATACAGATAAACATGCTCGCCTTCCCGCTCGTAGGCATTCAGATGATGACGACGGGCTTCTTCCAAGGCATCGGAAAGGCGAAGATAAGCATGCTGCTCTCGCTCTCCAGACAGATGCTATTCCTGCTGCCTCTGCTCATCGTCCTGCCACGCTTCGTAGGACTGGACGGCATCTGGATTTCGCTGCCTATAGCCGACACCACAGCGTCTATACTCGCCACTATAATCCTGATACGGTATGTGCGCAAGTTCCGCACGATGGCAAGCGCGAAGGCATAGCCCCACAATAATAAGAAACTATTACAAGAAACACCACATAATATGCAAAACGACAATATCATTATATGCATCGGACGACAGCTCGGCAGCGGCGGACACGTCGTGGCAAAGAAGATAGCGGAGGTGTTCGGATGCAAGCTCTACGACAAGGAGATACTCAACCTTGCGGCACGCGAAAGCGGATTCTGCGAGGAATGCTTCGAGAAGAACGACGAGAAGAAGGGATTTCTGGACCTCATGTTCCATGTGCACGTGCCCTTCATCTCGGACAATGCCTTCTACGATAACGAGATGTCGCAGGAGAATCTTTTCCGCATACAGAGCGACGCCATCCGCAAGGCGGCTGAGGAAGGACCGTGCGTCTTCGTAGGACGATGCGCTGAATATGTGCTCCGCGAACACAAGAACCTTGTCAGCATCTTCATCACGGCGGACATCGATGAGCGCATAGCGCAGATACGCCAGCGCCACGACTGTACGGAAGAGGAGGCACGAAAGATAATAGAGAATCAGGAGAAGGGACGCTCGTCATACTATAACTACTATACGGGCAAGACATGGGGAAAGAGCGAAAGCTATGACCTCTGCATCAACTCGTCCCGACTGGGAATGGACGGCACAACCGAACTTGCCGTCAGCTTCATAAGGAAAGCTCTGGAAAGGAAGGCTGCGGAATGAAGACCATCGGCATTATCAGCGACACCCACTCTTTCTGGGACGACAAGTATCTGACTTACTTCGAGCCATGTGACGAGATATGGCACGCCGGCGACATCTGCTCCCCATTCCTTGCGGAGCGCCTCGCCGAGTTCAGACCTCTGCGCGCCGTCTGCGGCAACTGCGACGGCGGCGACCTCCGTATGATGTATCCGGAAGTACTGCGCTTCAAGTGTGAGGACGTGGACGTTCTGATGAAGCATATCGGAGGTTATCCCGGTAAGTACGACGCAAGCATCAGAAAACAGATTTACGAACGTCCGCCCAAACTCTTCATCAGCGGACATTCACATATTCTGAAGATTATGAACGACAAGGAGCTGGGACTCCTTCACATCAATCCCGGAGCTGCAGGACTGCAGGGATGGCAGAAAGAACGAACCATCGTCAGACTGACCATCGACGGCGACAAATTCAAGGACTGCGAAGTGATAACACTCGCCGATCCGCGCAAAAACAAATAATAGAAAAACACTTTTAACACGCTAAAGAGCTATAAAGACATTATGAAAATCGGATTGTTTATTCCATGTTACGTCGATGCTTTGTATCCGGAAGTAGGAGTGGCTACCTACAAACTCCTGACAAGCCTCGGACTCGACGTAACCTACCCTCTCAAGCAGACTTGCTGCGGACAGCCAATGGCAAACGCCGGCTTTGAGAAGATGGCTACGGACATCTCACGCCACTTCGACGATCTCTTCAAGGAGTTCGACTATGTGGTGGCACCGTCGGCATCGTGCACAGCCTTTGTCAAGCTTTATCATCCACGACTTGCCAAAGGCAATCACGAATGCCTCACGTCAAAGAAGATTATGGACGTGGTGGAGTTTCTGCATGACGTCGTGAAACCGACAAGCCTCAAGGCTCACTTCCCGCACATCGTCAGCGTACATAACTCGTGTCACAGCGTGCGCGAACTGGGACTGTCGTCGCCGTCAGAAAGACAGGTGCCGCAGTTCAACAAGATTATCGACCTCCTCCAACTCGTTGACGGCATCACCATCCGTGAGCCGGAGCGGAAGGACGAGTGCTGCGGCTTCGGAGGAATGTTCTCCGTAGAGGAGCCGGACGTGTCGAAGCGCATGGGAGAGGACAAGATTGAACGTCACATGGCTACGGGAGCGGAATACATCACCGGTCCCGACTCGTCATGCCTTATGCACATGCAGGGCATTGCAAAGAAGGAGAACAAGCCTATTAAGTTCATACACGTGGTAGAGATATTAGCAGCAGGACTATGAGCACACTACATTCCGAAGCGGCACGACGCTTCAACGACAACAGAGAAAAGACCTCTTGGCACGACGCCACCTTCTGGTCATTAAGACAAAAACGCGACAACACGGCGTCAGGGTTGCCAGAATGGGAGGAGCTGCGCGAACATGCCAGCCAGATAAAGCAGCACACCGTAACTCACTTGGCTGACTACCTGGAGGAGTTCAGCACGCAGCTGGAGAGCCGCGGCGTCATTGTGCATTGGGCTAAGGACGCAGCCGACTTCAATAACATCGTGCTCGACATACTGCAGAGTCACGGCGTAAAGAAGATGGTAAAGAGCAAGTCGATGCTTACCGAGGAGTGTGCCATGAACCCGTTCCTCGAGAGTCATGGCATCGACGTCGTGGAGACCGACCTTGGCGAACGCATCCTACAACTGCTCCATCAGAAGCCGAGCCACATCGTCATGCCTGCCATACACCTCAAGAGAGAAGAGGTGGGACAGATGTTCGAGGAGAAAGGCATAAGCAAGGAGAAAGGCAATTATGACCCGACCTATCTGACAAGATGCGCACGCGAGCATCTGCGCAACCAGTTTATGGAAGCAGGAGCAGGAATGACGGGATGTAATTTCGGTGTGGCTAAGACAGGCGACATCGTGGTTTGCACCAATGAGGGCAACGCCGACATGTCAACGTCAATGCCTAAGCTGCATCTCGTGGCAATGGGAATAGAGAAGATTGTTCCCGACTATAAGTCGCTCGCCGTATTCCAGCGTCTGCTCTGCCGTTCTGCTACGGGACAGCCCACAACGGCTTACACCTCACACTTCCGTCAGGCAAGGCAGGGAGCGGAGATGCACGTCATCCTCGTGGACAACGGACGAAGCGACATCCTTGCCAACGACGAGCATTGGGAGACGCTGAAGTGCATTCGCTGCGGAGCCTGCATGAACACCTGCCCGGTATATCGCCGCTCGGGAGGCTACTCATACACTTACTTCATCCCCGGTCCCATCGGCATCAATCTCGGCATGCTGCACGATGCACCACGCTATACCGACAACGTCAGCGCTTGCACGCTCTGCCTGTCGTGCGACAATGTATGCCCGGCAAAGGTCAATCCCGGTTCGCAGGTTTATCTGTGGAGACAGAAGCTCGACTCGCTGCATAAGGCGAATACGATGAAGAAATTCATGTCTAAGGGAATGGAAGAGCTCTTCGATCATCCCCTACTCTATTCTTCAGCCTTGCGTATGGCTCCTCTTGCCAATATCATACCGGACAGCCTGACGCACATCCGCTCACTCAATCCTTGGGGCGTGGGACACGCAATGCCGAAATTTGCGAAGGAATCGTTCCAGACTATGTGGAAGAAAGGAAAACTGAACCCTAACGAACAGAAAGAACAATGACATACAAAGACGAACTATTGGAGAAGTTGCGACGCAACACACACGAACAATATCCGATGCCTGACACACCTATAGACGGCATATCGTATGACGACACAGTAAAGCAGTTTGTGGATATTAGCATGTCGGTGGGCAGCAAGGTGGTGATGGCTAAGCCGGGCGAAAAGCTCGACGACATCGTAAGAAGCGCCTATCCGGAAGCAAAGACCATAGCCTCAAACATAGCCGAACTGACCATCGCCACCATCAATCCCGACACCGTGGCAGAGGCGCAGGACCTCAACGGCACCGACGTAGGCGTGATGTACGGACAGATTGGAGTGGCGGAGAACGGTTGCGTATGGATTCCGCAGGACATGAAGGAGAAAGCCGTATGCTTCATCAGCGAGTATCTGGTCATCGTCCTCCCAAAGAGTGGCATCGTGAACAACATGCACGAGGCATACGACCGCATCTGCATGCCTAAGACCGGACTCGGCACATTCATCTCAGGACCGTCAAAGACTGCCGACATCGAGCAGGCGCTGGTTATGGGAGCGCAAGCTGCACGTGGCGTTACAGTGGTGATAAGGGAAGAATAAGGATAAAGAAAGAGAATAGGATATAAGAAAGCAGAAATCTTCTCTCGCTATACAATCAAGGGTCTATACGCCACCTGTTCATCGTGGCATATAGACCCTTGTCGTTTCTAAGAAATACGCTATGAGTTTTTTTAAAAACAAAATACAGACAACTGACGAAATATCGAAAAAAGATGTATCTTTGCATCAGCATACCTAAAAGACAGATGATTATGAAATACTTAGACCCTAAGGCAACTGCTGAAAGCGGAGATGTAGATTACGAATATCAACATATAATCAAGGGTCTACAGCAGAAACTCATTCCAGAAAATACAAGAGGTTGGTCAGTAAAACAAATATGGATGCCAATAGCAGAAAGATATAAAAGCGTTCTCTCTTGATGAAATCACGAAAGCTGTAGCTGGCCTTCCGATGATCCTCAAGATACATCCTGTACTCATGTATCATGGCATATCCGAAGATAAGGCATAATATGAGTACAAACACCCCGATGATAATCAGGGCTAATCCTATCCTTGGCATTGTTTCTATTATTTCCATCATTTTGCAAATATAGGGAATTTCCCCCAAAAAAGGTATCGCATTTCCCCGTCAAGGTGTCTACTTCCTACCAAAAAGGTGTCGCATTCGTAGGAAGTAGACACCTTTTTAAGTCTGATGACAGACACTATATTTGCATTTATAACGCTCAATACTCCTCGTTCAGCGTACAAAGAAATAATTGGTGCGAAATTTTCGAGTTTTGAGCGTAAAGCGACATCATACTGACGCACAGACGGTTATTCGATAAAGAAAAGAGATGTGCAATGAATGACGGAGCTAAACAAGCACAATAAGGTTGCTAAAAAGCCACTTTTCCACTCCAATACAGCCTCTGTTATGATACAAAAAAGCCTCTTTTGCCTTCCAACAGCGGCTGTATTGGAAGACAAAAGAGGCTTTTCTTATATATAATGGGATCAACAGCGAAGCAGAACCATACGAAAACGGCAAGAAAAATCTCTAAAACCGATTTTTATTTTGTAACACTTTTTTACCGTTTGTACGATATTTGCATTGCCTGATCGCTTTTCAAATAACGACCTTATCTGGTCCGATATAATTAAAGGTTAGCCAACTCCACTACCTTATCCACGGCAGCAGACAGACCGTCAGCGTTCTTACCGCCAGCCTGAGCGAAGTGGGGCTGACCGCCACCGCCACCCTGGATGAGCTTGGCAGCCTCGCGAACCATCTTACCTGCATTGAGAGAGTGCTCCTTAACGAGGTCGTCGCTCATTGCTACGTTCAGCATCGGCTTGTCGTGCGATACGGTTCCGATAACGGCGAGCAAGTTCTCGGTTACAGCCTGACGCAGCTTGAACATGAGGTCCTTGGCAGCAGCCGGCTCCATAGGCAGCACAGCGGTGATGACCTTGACACCGTTCACCTCGCGAGCCTTCTGAATAAGCTCTGTCTTGGTGCGCTCCACAGCCTGAGCCTGGAACTGCTCGATGTTCTTCTTCATTGCGTCGTGCTCCTCAATGTACTTGCCGATAACAGCCTGGAGGTCCTTGGCGTTGTTGAAGAGGGCGCGGATGGCCTTCAAGCTGTCCTCGATGTTATAGAGAAGCTCCTCGCATTCCTTACCGGTCTTTGCCTCGATACGGCGGATGCCGGCGGCAACGCTGCTCTCAGAGATTATCTTGAAGAAACCGATACGACCGGTTGACTTGACGTGAATACCACCGCAGAACTCGCAGCTCGGTCCGAAACGAACCACGCGAACCTTGTCGCCATACTTCTCGCCGAAGAGAGCGATGGCACCAAGCTTCTTGGCTTCCTCGAAAGGAGTGTCGCGATGCTCGTCCAGAGCGATGTCCTGACGGATCATATCGTTGACGATACGCTCCACCTTGCGCAGCTCCTCGTCAGTAACCTTTGAGAAGTGAGAAAAGTCGAAACGCAGAGTTGTCGGTGAAACGAACGATCCCTTCTGCTCCACATGGTCGCCGAGCACCTGCTTCAGAGCATAGTCGAGAAGGTGAGTGGCGGTGTGGTTGGCAGCCGAAGCGTCGCGCTCGTCGGTGTTGACACAAGCCATGAAGTCAGCCTCAGGGTTCTTCGGCAGAGCCTTCACGATGTGAACGGACTGGCCGTTCTCGCGCTTTGTGTCGGTGATGGTGACAGTCTCGTCCTCGCTAACGAGCACGCCGGTGTCGCCCACCTGACCACCCATCTCGCCGTAGAACGGAGTATAGTCAAGCACGATTTCGTAATATGTGTTCTTCTTCTGCGTAACCTTACGGTAACGAAGGATGTGACACTCATATTCTGTGTAGTCATAGCCTACGAACTGCTGCTCGCCCTCGCGGATGTTCACCCAGTCTGAGTTCTCCACAGCAGCGGCGTTGCGTGCGCGGTCCTTCTGCTTCTTCATCTCAGCATCAAATTCTTCCGCGTCCACGGTAAAACCGTTCTCGCGGCAGATAAGCTCAGTAAGGTCGAGCGGGAAGCCGTAAGTGTCGAACAGACGGAAAGCCTGAACACCGTCCAGCTGGGTCTTGCCTTGCTTCTTCAGCTCTTCCATTGCGGCAGAGAGGAGGTTGATGCCCTTCTCGAGAGTGCGGAGGAACGAGTCTTCCTCCTCCTTGATAACGTGGAGGATGAGGTCGTGCTGAGCCTTGAGTTCGGGGAAAGCCTCTCCCATCTCGTTTGTGAGCACGGGGATGAGCTTATAGATGAACGCTTCCTTCTGTCCGAGGAACGTGTAAGCGTAACGAACGGCACGGCGAAGGATGCGGCGGATAACGTAACCTGCCTTGGCATTGGAAGGAAGCTGTCCGTCAGCGATGGAGAAAGCCACGGCGCGGAGGTGGTCAGCGCATACACGCATAGCCACGTCAGTCTCCTCGCTAACGCCATACTTAAGACCGGTGATGTTCTCCTCCTCCTTGATGATGGGCTGGAAGATGTCGGTATCGTAGTTAGAGTGCTTGCCCTGCATGGCGCGGACAAGACGCTCGAAGCCCATACCGGTGTCGATAACGTGCATTGGAAGCGGAACGAGCGAACCGTTGGCCTTGCGCTCGTACTGCATGAACACGATGTTCCAGATCTCGATAACCTGGGGATCGTCCTTGTTTACGAGTTCGCGTCCGGGAGTCTTGGCCTTCTCCTCGGGAGTACGCGAGTCGAGGTGAATCTCAGAGCAGGGACCGCAAGGACCCGTATCGCCCATCTCCCAGAAGTTGTCGTGCTTGTTGCCGTTGATGATATGGTCAGCAGGAACGTGCTTTGCCCAATATGATGCAGCCTCATCGTCACGCTTCAGTCCTTCCGCTTCGCTTCCCTCGAAAACCGTAACGTAGAGGTCGGCGGGGTTGAGCTTCAGAACGTCCACCAGATACTCCCATGCATAGTCGATGGCTCCTTCCTTGAAGTAGTCGCCGAACGACCAGTTGCCGAGCATCTCGAACATGGTGTGGTGATAAGTGTCGTGTCCGACCTCTTCAAGGTCGTTATGCTTGCCGCTCACGCGGAGGCACTTCTGTGTGTCGGCACGGCGGCGCGGTTCGGGCTCGCGTGTGCCGAGGATGATGTCCTTCCACTGGTTCATACCAGCGTTGGTGAACATCAATGTTGGGTCATCCTTGATTACCATCGGTGCAGAGGGCACGATGGTGTGTCCTTTCGACTCAAAAAACTTCTTAAACGAGTCGCGGATTTCGTTAGCTGTCATCATATTTAAAATATTATGTACTTTGTATTTAAATTCTTACTAAAACGTTTGCAAAGGTACGCCGTTTTGGTTATTTTTGCAAATAAATTCGAACATTATATAATAAAAAACGGTTTCGCCGATGGCACGGACCGTATTAAAAAACATATATCTATTCCTCATGTCACTAAACACAGACAAGAACGTGAAGCTATATTACTCCATAAAGGAGGTGGCGGAGATGTTCGACGTGCGCGAAAGCACACTCCGATATTGGGAGACCGAGTTTCCGCGACTAAAGCCCAAGACCGTAGGCAAGAACGTACGCCAGTATACGGAGGCAGACATCGAGCAAATCAGAGCCATATACAACCTGGTGAAGGTGCGGGGATTCAAGATATCAGCCGCACGAAAGATGCTCAATCATAATCGGGCAGGCGTGGACAAGAGCTCGGAAATACTGGAAACGCTCATCTCCGTGCGCGACGAACTGAAGGAACTGAAGAGACAACTCGACTCATTGGTGTAGGACCAACAAAAAAAGAAACCAACTAAAACTGTACGTCTATGAAATATGCAGAATACATCCAACAAATTGAGATCGACTCATTGTGGAGCGGAAAGCGACACGTGGTATGGAATCTCGACCGGCAGGTGAACATACTGAGCGGCATTAACGGCGTCGGAAAGAGCACCATCCTTAACAAGGTGGTGAAGGGACTGTCTGCAGGCGGCGAGTTTCCCAGCCACATGCTCAAGGGCGTACGCCTGAAAGTGGTGCCTGAGGATGCGCGTTGGATACGCTATGATGTCATCAGATCGTTTGACCGTCCGCTGGTGAATCCTGTCTCTGCCGACAAGCTCAACACATCGCTTGCCGACCTTGCTACGGAGCTTGACATACAGCTGTTCTTCCTTCAGCGCAAGTATCTGGACTATCAGGTGAACATCGGCAACCGCATCATACAGTGCCTGCAGGAGGCAACGCCCGACGCTGCACAGAAAGCGCAGACCATTTCGGCTCCGAAGAAGCGCTTCCAAGATCTCATTGACGACCTCTTCGCCGACACAGGCAAGACCATAATACGTACAGAGAACGAGATTCGCTTCTCGCAGATAGGCGAGACGCTCACGCCATACCAGCTCTCAAGCGGCGAAAAGCAGATGCTCGTAATACTGCTGACGGTACTCGTGGAAGACCAGCGACCCTACGTGCTCTTCATGGACGAGCCGGAAGTGAGTCTGCACGTCGACTGGCAGCAACGCCTCATCGACCTCATCCTCGAGCTAAACCCCAACGTACAGATAATCCTGACCACTCACTCGCCAGCCGTGATAATGAACGGATGGGCTGACCGCGTGACCGAAGTGAGCGACATCACGGACAATCAGTAAACCCCAAACAACCCCACACCCTATTAACCCCTAAAACCGAAAGCACTATGGCAAGACGTCTTCGCGACAGCATAACGTCGCAATACATCGAGGCTGCCAACCGGCTCAACTCACGCCAGTCACGCCGACGCATCGTGGCTTACGTCGAGAGCTACGACGACATATTCTTCTGGCGCTCCGTGCTCTCACGCTTCGAGAACGAGGAACACTTCTTCGAGGTGATGCTGCCATCCCGAAAGGAGCATCTGGAGCGGGGAAAGAAGGCTGCCATAATGAGCCTCATAGAGGACGGAAGAGTGGGCAAGAACATGATAGCATGCGTGGACGCCGACTATGACTACCTCGGACAGGGAGCCACAAAGCAGTCGGACGTCATCCTCTCCAGCCCCTACATCTTCCACACTTACGCTTACGCCATAGAGAACATGCAATGCTACGCACCGTCGCTCCACGATGTCTGCGTGGCGGCGACGCTGAACGACCAGGCAGGATTCGACTTCCGCCGATTCCTCGCCGACTTCTCCGTGGCAATATTCCCGCTCTTCGTGTGGAACATCTGGTCATACCGCACGGGAGCTACGCCACACTTCACCATCTCCGACTTCCTCCACACCATCGAAATGGGCAACATATCGCCGGAGAACGCCTCCGCTGCGCTCGACACTCTGCGCAAACGGGTGGGCAGAAAGATTGTGCAACTGCAGAAGCAGCACCCTGACGCAAAACCGTCATACGCCGAAGTGAAGGAGTCGATGAAAAGTCTTGGCGTCATGCCGGACCAGACATATATGTATATACAGGGCCACTTCCTCTTCGACAAGGTGGTGATGCCGCTGCTGAAGAAGACGTGCAACCGTCTGATGCGCGAGCGTGAGAGAGAAATTACGCACCAGAGCCTCCACACCACGCAACGCCACAACGAGCTGTCATGCTATTCTTCCAGCGTGGCTGACGTGGAATGCCTCATAAGAAGAAACGTGGGATACGTGGGTTCACCACAGTTTGCAGCCGTCATAAGGGACATCGAGGCGTATATAAATCCGCCGAAGCCTACGCAATCCGAGCCGCAAGGCGCTCCGAAAGAGCAGAATGAAGCTCCGCAGGAGCCTGAAGAAGCTCAGCAAGAGCCTAAAGACGCGCAGAAAGAAAACCAACAACAACATTCTTAAAAATAAAAAAATCAAATTAATCAGTTAAATGAAGAAAACCACACTCACGGGCATTTGCCTCGCGCTTGCTTTGACAGCCGGCGCACAGACACGTGGCGGAGGTATCTCTGCCGAAACAATGCAGAAGATTGAGAAGATGCAGACTGCCACACCGAAGGCTGTATTCAACGCAATGGCAAGCAACAAGATTGACAACCTTGCCAAGAACTTCTCTAACCGCACCACCTTCGACAACCACTTCAGCGTGGAGACACCGTCACAGAACATCCACGACCAGAAGAGTTCGGGAAGATGCTGGATGTTCTCCGGCTTCAACGTGCTCCGTTCTGACTTCGCTCGTCAGCATGCAGACAGCCTCGTCGTAGAGTATTCGCATGACTATCTCTTCTTCTACGACCAGCTGGAGAAGGCAAACCTCATGCTCCAGGGCATCATCGACAACGCCAAGAAGCCCATCGACGACGTGCGTGTGCAGTTCTTCTTCAAGAACCCGCTCAACGACGGCGGCACATTCTGCGGCGTAGCCGACCTCGCTCCGAAGTACGGACTCGTGCCCAAGCAGGTGCAGCCCGAGACTTTCTCAGCTGAGAACACATCCAAGATTTCGTCTCTCATCTCTTCAAAGCTCCGCGAGTATGGTCTGGAGCTTCGCAAGATGGTGGCTGACGGAAAGAAGCAGAAGGCCATCGAGGACCGCAAGGCAGAGATGCTTGGCACCGTTTATCGCATGCTCGCCATGACAATGGGTGAGCCGGTGAAGGAGTTCACATACCAATTCCGCAACAAGGAAGGCAAGCCCGTAGGCGAACCGCGCAAGTTCACACCGAAGCAGTTCTACGACTACACCGTTGGTCGTCCGCTCGAAGGCACATTCATAATGGTGATGAACGACCCGCGCCGCCCCTACCACAAGACATACGAGGTGGAGTATGACCGCCACGTCTACGACGGACAGAACTGGAAGTACCTCAACCTCCCGATGGAGGACATCGCTAACCTCGCCATCGCTTCTCTCAAGGACGGCAAGAAGATGTATTCTTCTTACGACGTAGGCAAGCAGTTCGACCGCGAGCTGGGCTACCTCGACACAGAGAACTATGACTACGGCTCGCTCTTCAACACAACATTCCCGATGACAAAGGCTGAGCGCATCTCTACATACGACTCTGGTTCGACACACGCCATGACTCTCTCTGCCGTCGACCTTGACGCTAACGGAAAGCCAATCAAGTGGAAGGTGGAGAACTCATGGGGTCCGAACAACGGCGACAAGGGTTGTCTGATCATGAGCGCCAAGTGGTTTGAGGAGTACATGTTCCGTCTCGTAGTAGACAAGAAGTACGTTCCCGAGAACCTCCTCAAGGAGTTCGACCAGAAGCCGGTAATGGTAATGCCGGAAGACCCGCTCTTCGGTGTTGACGAATAAGAAATGCTTTAACAAATAAAAAAGGCTTTAATGCAGGTTTTGTCCTGCATTAAAGCCTTTTTTCGTTTATATTCCTAATTTTAAAGCGGAGTAGTGAAGATGTATGTGCGGAGCACGTAATAGCTGATGATGCCGGCAATGTAGCCAACGAAAGCTATCCATGTGATCTTCTTCATATACCATCCGAAGGTGATCTTCTCCAGACCCATTACCACAACGCCTGCGGCGCTGCCGATGATGAGCATTGAGCCACCCACACCGGCGCAGTAAGCGAGGAGCTGCCAGAAGATGCCGTCCACTGCCATGTCGCCTGTAGCGGCAACCGGATACATGCCCATGCAACCTGCAACGAGCGGAACGTTGTCGACGATGCTCGAGAGGACACCGATGATGCCGGTGACGAGGTAGTGATTGCCATCGAAGAAGACGTTCAGACCCTCGCCGAGAGCTGTGAGCACACCCACCTCAGAGAGGCAAGAGACAGCCATGAGGATGCCGAGGAAGAAGAGGATGGTGGACATATCCACACGTGAGAGCAAGTTGGTGACGCGCTTCTGTGTGCCCTCTGCGTCATGTCCGCGATGGAGATGACGATAGAACACCTCTGTGGTGGTCCAGAGAACGCCGAGCACGAGGAGGATGCCTACGAACGGAGGCAGATGTGTGATGCTCTTGAAGATGGGCACGAAAATCAGACCGCCAACACCGATTACGAAGACAGCCTTACGCTGTGTCTCGGTGAAGTCGCCTGAGTCCTCGTCTGCACCAGCCTTCACCTCCGGCATGTGGAGCTCGCCCTTGAGGCTGTACTGCAGGATGAGCGCAGGAATAAGCATCGAAACGATGGACGGGATGAGAATCTCGCTGATGACGCCAAGAGCTGTGATAAGGCCCTTGTTCCAGAGCATGATGGTGGTGACGTCGCCGATGGGTGAGAAGGCACCGCCTGAGTTGGCTGCGATGATGACAAGCGAAGCGTAGATGAGGCGGTCGTTGCGGTCAGCGACGAGCTTGCGCAGAATCATAATCATCACGATACTTGTCGTAAGGTTGTCAAGGATGGCTGAAAGGATGAAGGTAAGGAAGGCGATGCGCCATAGCAGGGCACGCTTCGAGTGTGTCTTCATTACCTTGCGCACCCAATTGAATCCGCCGTTCTGGTCGACAATCTCCACGATGGTCATAGCGCCCATCAGGAAGAAAAGCGTCGTAGATGTGTCGCCGAGATGCTCCTGTATGATGGAGGTGACCTTCTCCGCCATTCCCTCAATGCCACCGGCATAGTCGGGGTGCATCATTGTAAGAAACTGCAGCGGGTCGCACATATATAGCGTCCAGCAAGCCACAAACATCAGCAGCGCCACGGCTGCCTTGTTCACCTTTGTCAGACTTTCCATGGCGATGCAAGCATAGCCTATAACGAAAGCCACGACAATCATGATTGTCAATGTTGTCATAATTCTTTTTCTTGGATATTGTTTTTTAAAGTTATTCTATATTGTCATCAGATTATACGAGGATGTAATAATTGCCTACAAAATTAGTAAATAAAACCATATAAAAAGAATTGGTAACGCTATATTAATATATGTGTAAACAAAAAAACGCAGACAACGGGGTTTGATGCCGTTGTCTGCGTCTTATGACGTCTTGTCTGATTATTGTCTTATATAAGACTTATTACACGTATGTCTCGAGGAACTTGATGGTGCCTTCCACCTTCAGAGTCTCTGTTGTTGCGGGAACGAGGATGCTCTCGCCAGCCTTGAGAGTGATGGTGTTGCCCTCGTTGTCGGTGATGGTGCCTTCGCCCTTGAGTCCTATGAGGATGACGAAGCTGTCGAGCTCAGAATAGTCGAGCGTCATCGGCTCGTCGAGGTCGTAAACAGCTGTATTGAAGTAAGGGCACTGCACGAGGCTCACACCCTGATTCTTCACCGGTGTGTAGTCTGTACGGTAGTTGCTCTCTACGTTATAGTTGATGCACTCGGCAGCCTGCTTTGTGTGAAGCTCGCGGTAATTGCCGTTCTTGTCCTTACGCTTGAAGTCGTAGATGCGGTATGTAACGTCGCTGGTCTGCTGAATTTCAGCGAGGAAGCAGCCTGTACCGATGGCGTGGATGCGTCCTGCGGGGAGGAAGAAGCAGTCGCCTTCCTTCACGTCATAGCGTGAGATGGCGTCGCAGATGGTGTCGTTCTCCACCATTGCTGTATATTCTTCCGGTGTGATCTGCTTCTTGAGACCGCAGAGCAGAGTGGCGTCCTTGTCAGAGTCGAGGAGATACCACATCTCTGTCTTGCCGCGCTCCTTGCCCTGACGCTTTGCAATTTCGTCTGTCGGGTGCACCTGGATGGAAAGGTCCTGACGTGCGTCGATGAACTTGATGAGGAGGGGGAACTCATCGCCGAAGCGCTTGTAGTTGTCAGCGCCCACGAGCTTGTCCTTAAGCTCAGCCACTACTTCGTTGAGCTTCTTGCCAGCGTACGGTCCGTTGGCTACGACGGTCTCGTTGCCCGGCACGCCTGAGATTTCCCAGCTCTCGCCGACATTCTCCTGCTCTACGTTAAGGTGCTTGAAAGGGATGATCTTCTCGCCGCCCCAGATGGTGGACTTGAGAAGTGCGTTAAACTTTATTGGTTCCATAATTGATTGTATTTAGTAAGTTAATTTTCTTTCCAGAACTGGGGTGAGAAGATTACGAGGACGGAGAATATCTCCAGACGGCCTATCAGCATCAGCACGGAGCATATCCACTTGGCTGTGTCGGGGAGGATGCTCCATGACATTGTGGGGCCTATCTCCAGACCAAGCGTCGGACCTACGTTGCCTAAGCAGCTGAGCGTGATGGTGATGGCGTTGGTGTTGTCGATGCCCATCGCTATCATTGAGAACGAACAGAAGAGGCACAGGACAAGGTAGGTGGCGAGGAACGCCAAGAGCGTCACGCGCTTTGAGGACGGAACGTTGGTGCCGTCTATCTTCATGGGCAGGATGGCGTTGGGATGGAGCATCTGACGAAACTCGTTCTTGATGACCTTGAGCACCATAACCGCTCTGATGCACTTGAAGCCGCCGCTCGTCGATCCGGAGCAGGCGCCGAAGAACATGCAGACAGCGAGCACCACCCACGTCACATGAGGCCACTTGCCTGGGTCGTCGGCAAGAAAGCCGGTGGTGGTAATGAAGGACACCACGTGGAAAAGGCTGCTGCGGATGGCTGGTTCCAGACTGTATCCGTTCTTCCACATCAGCTCTACGACAATGAACGCCGAGAATGCCAAGACCACGAAGAAATAGAACTTGAACTCCGAACTGCGCAGCAATGTGGAGATGCGGCGCTGCGAGGCTGTCATATACAGCAACGTGAAGTTGGCGCCTGCTATGAAGCAGAAGAACGTCAGGATGTACTGGATGGCTGGCGTAAACAACGAGTAGTCGCTGTCTACGGCGAAACCTCCGGTGGCTGCCGACGTAAACGCATAGTTGATGCTGCGGAATACGTCCATTCCTGCCAACATCAATGATCCTATACAGAAGATGGTAATGAGCAGATAAACCACCCATATCCACTTGGCTGTGGTGCTGAGACGGGGATGGAGCTTGGTCTTTATTGGTCCGGTTGCCTCCGCCGCGAACACCTTTACGCTTCCGCCTACGAGGGAGGGAAGGATGGCAATGGTGAAGAACACGATGCCGAGACCGCCTATCCACTGTATCAGCGAGCGCCAGAACAGAATGCCGTGAGGCAGGACGCTGACATCGTCAATGATGGTGGCGCCGGTGGTGGTAAATCCGGACATTGTCTCGAAGAAGGCGTCCGTGAACGAGGGCAGATAGCCTCCAATGACGAAGGGCATCGTTCCCACAAGGGAGAACACCACCCACGTGAGCGCCACGACAAGGTAAGCGTCGCGACGTGAGAGCGAGTTGTCGCAGCCATGACCGAGATAGCGCAGGACGAAGCCTGAGGCTATGGAGACGGCGATGGACGTTCCGAATGCCAGGACGTCGTCCTCATGATAATAGAAAGCCACGCCAAGACACATGAGCAGCATCACCGACTCGATGAAGAGCAGCGAGCCTAATATCTTGTATATCAACTTCAGGTTTATCATACGAACAGTTTCTCTATCTTCTTCATGTTGATATTATGGCAGAACACCATTACGGAGTCGCCAGGCTGTATCATTGTGTTACCGGATACGAGGTAGCCCTGTCCGTCGCGGACGAGTCCGCCGATGGTCATACCCTGCGGCATACCCAAGTCCTTTACGGGTTTGCGGGTTATCTTGGCTCCCTCGCTGGGAATGAATTCCGCTACGTCGGCATTGGCAGTCATAAGGAAGCGCACGTTGTGTACGTTGGCGTCAAGCATCATCTGATAGATATGACTGGCGGCTATCGACTTCTTGTTGATGATTGTTCCGATGTCAAGGCTCTCCGCCATGCTGATATAGTCGATGTTCTCCACCATTGCGACGGTCTTGCGCACACCGAGTCGCTTGGCTGTGAGGCAGGCAAGGATGTTGGTTTCGGCATTGCCGGTAAGCGCAACGAACGCCTGTGTGTTCTTTATTCCCTCTTCGATAAGGAGCGAGAGGTCGCGTCCGTCACCGTTGATGACGAGAGCGTCTTCGTCTTCAAGGAGCGAATTGAGTCGCTCGCAACGCTGTTCGTCAATGTCAATGATCTTTACGTCCATATAGCTGGGCATGGTCTTGACGGTACGCACAGCAGTGGCGCCGCCTCCCATTATCATCACGTTCTTCACGTCCACGTAATGTTCCTTGCCCACAATCTTCCTTATATAAGGTATATACTGTCTGGTGGTCATGAAGTAGGCGAGGTCGTAAAGTTGGAGGCAGTCGTTACCGCCCGGTATGATGGTCTCGCCGTCGCGCTTGATGGCAACGATATGATAAGGGTCCTCAGGTCCGCAGAGATTTCGCAGCGGCTGGTCGAGGATTGTGCATGACTGGCGCAGCTTCACGGCGAGCATCACCAGCGCTCCTCCGTGAACGTCCCAGCGCTGTCTTACCCACGACATCTTCAGTCCGTTGTTGATGTCTGTGGCTGCAAGCATCTCCGGATAGATGATGGAGCTGACGCCCAGTCGTCCGAAGAAAGCCTGAAGGTCAGGCTCGATGTATTCAGAGTTGTCTATTTTAGCCACCGTCTTCTTGGTGCCGAGTCCGTTGGCAAGCACGCATGACGCCATGTTCTGGCTCTCGTCCGGCGTTACGGCAATGAAGAGGTCGGCATGTTCAGCCCCAGCCCTTCGCAGCGCCTTCACGCTGGTGGGCGACGCCTCCATTGTGAGGATGTCCACGTCAGACCCGATCCGTGCGAGTCGTTCCTCGTCAGAGTCGATAACGACGATGTCGTCATGCTCTCGCGAGAGAAGGCGCGCTAAGTGTGTGCCTATGGCATAGGCACCGGCTATGATGATTTTCATAATGTCTAAGAATGTATATTAGATGTATTGGTAATGGCATCGACGATGGCGTCGACGTCAGTACCGGCTATATGGCGCAACTGTTCCACCGTGCCATGCTCGATGAAGCGGTCCGGCAGACCAACACGCTTGACGGTAACGTCCTTGTCGTGGTCGCTCATCCATTCCAGTATGGCAGAGCCGAATCCGCCAGCTCGCTGTGCGTCCTCTACGGTGACGACGCGGCGGAATGTGGAGGCGACGCTCTCAAGGAGTTCTTCGTCAAGCGGCTTGCAGAAGCGCATGTCGTAATGGGCTACGCTTAGCTGCTGTCCGCTCTGCTCAATGCGGTCGATGGCTTTTACCACGTCGTTACCAATCGGGCCGTAACTGAGGACTGCCACGTCCGTGCCTTGGCGCAGACAGCGACCCTTCCCGACGGGTATCTCCTCGAACGGGCATTCCCAGTCAGCTCCCATAACTCCCCTACCCCTTGGATAGCGTATCACGACAGTGCCCTTGTCAGGCAGCTGTGCCGTGTACATCATGCGGCGAAGCTCAGCCTCGTTCATCGGTGAGCATAGCGTAAGGTTGGGCACGCAGCGCAGGGCAGCAATATCGAAGACACCGTGATGTGTGGGTCCGTCCTCTCCCACCAGTCCGGCTCTATCAAAGCAGAACACCACGGGGAGGTTTAGCACGGCAGCGTCATGTATGATATTGTCGTAAGCACGTTGTGCAAATGCGCTGTAAATATTGCAGAAAGGCATCAGTCCGTCCTTTGCCATACCGCACGAGAATGTGGCGGCATGTCCTTCAGCGATGCCCACATCAAACACGCGGTCAGGCATTTCCTTCATCATGATGTCCATGGAGCAGCCCGTTGGCATGGCTGGCGTAACGCCGACGATGCGCGGATTCTGACGTGCAAGTTCGAGGAGCGTCTTGCCGAACACGGTCTGGTATTTCAGCGGATAAGGACTGTCCTCCTTCTTGATGCGCTCTCCCGTCTCGGCATCGAAGAGTCCGGGGGCGTGCCAGATGGTAGCCTCCTTCTCCGCGGGGGCATATCCCTTGCCTTTCACGGTGTGGAGATGCAGGAGCTTGGGGCCGCGCATGTCCTTGAGCTGTTCCAGTATGCGCACCACCTCGCTGACATTATTGCCGTCGAACGGTCCGAAGTAGCGTATGTTCATGCCCTCGAAGATGTTCTGCTGATGGGCAAGCGCCGACTTCAGGGCATTGTTGAGGCGGATGAGTCCTTTCCTGCGGTTTTCATTAAGGTAGCCTTTGGAATGGAGCCATTGCGAAGCCTTGAAGCGCAGGCGATTGTATGTGGCATTGGTATCGAGATTGAGCAGATACTTCTCCATGCCGCCCACGGCACGGTCAATACTCATATCATTGTCATTAAGAATGATAAGGAGGTCGTTTGGCGATGACGACACATTGTTAAGGCCCTCGAAAGCCAGTCCTCCAGACATCGCACCGTCACCGATTACGGCAACAACATGGCGTGAGTCGTTGCCGGTCTTGCGTGCCGCCACAGCCATACCGAGCGCCGCCGAAATAGAATTAGAGGCGTGTCCGCACGTGAAAGTGTCGTACTCGCTCTCCATCGGGCTCGGGAAAGGCCTAATGCCGTGCAACTTACGGTTGGTGGAGAAACATCCGCGACGGCCTGTGAGCATCTTATGCCCATAGGCCTGGTGTCCCACGTCCCACACAATACGGTCAGACGGGGTATTGAAGACATAGTGTAAGGCCACTGTCAACTCCACCACACCAAGCGAAGAGGCCAGATGTCCGGGGTTGACGGCAAGCTCCTCCACAATGACGTGGCGGAGTTCGGAGCACACTTCTTCAAGCTGCTCCACCCTTAACTTGCGAAGGTCGTCGGGATATTCAATCTTTCCTAATAATCCTAAGTTGTCGTTGTTCATGAGGTTTGTGATGTAAATGCTACGGAAGGCTTTATCGTTTCAATAAGACAGCTTTTGCTGACCTAAAGCATTGGTTTTCGCCCTTTCCAACTTGCAAAGATAATGTAAATGGCTGAAAGGACAAAAATTTTTGGGCTATTACATATAATTTGATTATTTTTGCAAAGTTTTTGAGAGGCAAATGCTTGCCGATACTGAACAATCACGATAACACAGATTTAAAATACGATAAACAATTAAACATTTTTGCTTGTGAAAAAATGAGTAGCCCCACTAATTTCAACTACCACAGCGACCGTATGCTCATTGGTGCTGTATTAATCGGAGACATTATCATTGCCATCCTGACATTCCTGCTTTTCTGCAGACACATGCCAGGCAGCTGTAACGATGATGCAATACGCCAGACCATCACGGTCAGCATCATGCTCTACTTCGCCTGTACGTACCGTAACGGCGTAGTGCTTCATCGCCGCCGCGCGAGCACGCATCTCATTGTGATGCGCGTAATGAGCAATATGTTCAAGTTTACAATCCTCAGCGTACTGCTGTTCACCATCGGCGACTTCTGGCATATGGAGCCATCAAGGTATGCGCTATACATGCTTACGATGACCGTACTGATATCCATCTATCGTGTATTGGTGAGAAGAATAGTAGTAGCATGGCGCCGTAAGCCCAATCACGTCCACAACGTAGTGATTGTCGGAAGTTCGGAGAACGCTGCCGAACTCTACAAGGAGGTAATGGAAACCGTCACATTGGGATACAATGTCAACGGTTACTTCGACGACGAACGCAACCCGCTGTTCCCCGAAAAGGCAACATACCTCGGCAAACCGGAGGACGTGCTGGAGTATCTCAAGAAGCATCCGGAGGTGCACGAGGTGTATTGCTGTCTGCCTTCGAAGCGCAGCGCAGAGATTGTGCCAATCATACATTATTGTATGCAGAACTTCCTCCACTTCTTCAGTATGCCTAACGTACGTAACTATGTGCACCACCGTATGCACTTCACCATGTTCGGCAACGTGGCATGCATGAGTCTCTACAACGAACCGCTGTCACGCGTGGAGAACCGCTTCATCAAGCGTGCCTTCGACATCATCGTTTCGCTTATCTTCCTCTGCACACTCTTCCCGTTCATCCTGCTCCTCGTGGGCATCGTGACGAAGATAACAATGCCCGGACCGATATTCTTCAGACAGAAGCGTACGGGTCTTGACGGCAAGGACTTCTACTGTCTGAAGTTCCGAAGCATGAAGGTGAACAAGGATGCCGACACCGTGCAGGCCACGCTCAACGACCCACGTAAGACAAAGTGGGGCAACATCATGCGCAAGACCAATCTTGACGAGATGCCACAGTTCATCAACGTGCTCCTCGGACAGATGAGTATCGTGGGTCCGCGTCCGCACATGGTGAAGCAGACCAACGACTATTCGCAGATAATCGACTACTATATGGTGCGCCACCTCATCAAGCCGGGCATCACCGGATGGAGCCAGGTGACGGGCTTCCGTGGCGAGACAAAGGAAATATACCAGATGGAAGGTCGCGTAAGAGGCGATATATGGTATATGGAGCACTGGACTATCTGGCTCGACATATATATTATGTATAAGACAGTGGCAAACGTAGTGCAGGGCGACAAGAACGCCTACTAAACGCAGAAGCACAGAAAGAAGATTATATCAATCTTCAAGCAATTAATATAACTGCAAGATAACCAAAACTCGGACAGGCGGCGCATAGGTTGCGCTGCCTGTCTTTTTTTGTGCTTAAGAGAGCGATACACGCTTTCTGTTATTGCCTTATTAGCCTTAAACAAAAAAAGCAGCGGTCCGCCCAAGAGCGAACCGCTGCCAATATTTTAACAACTTACCAAATTTTCTTTCCTCGAAAGAAGAAGGGTAGTTTGTGTCTGACTAACCGAAGTTATCCTTACTTCATGTCAATCTTCTTACCCATACTTACGGCCTGTGCAATTGTTATTGCTACGATGGCCAAAATCAACATTGTTACCATAATCTTTTTACCTTTCTTTTAATTAATTTGTAAATCCATTTTGGAGCCAAAACCTTCACAAGCAATATAGGCTCCACTATTATTATCCTGTATATTTATGTTTCTTTTTACGCTGCAAAGATACTATGTGTTGATTGTGTACGCAAACATATTAACTAAAAAGTATGCCTATACAGTCTTTTGTTGACACAAGTCAAAAAAGAAGGGAAGATAAACGTTACATACAATAGTAGTGTTTGTTGCTAATTTCGATTATAGACATCTGAACCTGTTGGTCATTTAGTTAAAAAAATTTGCTCAAACACCAAAAAGGTTTTAACTTTGTTAGTAATTAGGATTTCAGCCAATAAGGTCCTTCTACATTATAGCATATAAATGGAATATCATTGTTAATATTATTATACCGAAAAAACTAATGAAAAGAATCTTTCTACTTTCTGCGGCTGCCATCGTGTCGGCTGCTCTTTCGGCGCAAACCGTTGCCAAGATGAGCGACATGAAGCCAGAAACGAAGGCTATGGCGGTGAGTCTCAAGCTTACCGGCGAACTGACTACGGAGGGAAACAGCGACTATCGTCAGCTCCGCGACCTCTGCTTCCAGCTCCGCGACCTCGATCTCAGCGATGCTAACAGCACCGTTCTGCCGAAGAACGCGTTTCATTCACGTCACCAGCTGGAGCGCATCAAGCTGCCGAAAATCCTCAAGACCATAGAGTCGCAGGCGTTCTTTGCTTGCGATAAGTTGCAGGAAATAACCATCCCCGCTTCCGTGACAAGCGTAGGAAAGGCTGCTTTCTCAAGCTGTAAGGGCTTGGAGAGCGTCGTAATAGAGGGCACTCCCGTGCTCAGCGAGTATGCTTTCGCACGTCTTGAGGGTCTTAAGACCGTGAAGGTGAACTCAAAGGTGCCGCCTCGTGCAGATGTATCGACATTCTATGGCATCAATCGTTCGCAGGTGAAGCTGATTGTTCCGAAGGGCGCAGAGGCTGCATATAAGAAAGCACCAGGTTGGAGCCGCTTCTTCGCCGAGCCGAAAACAGCCAAAGAGGTGAGCGATCCGTCCACATGCCTTGCTCCCTATCCTACGGAGTTGAGCGTGCTGAAGGGCGCTAAGGGCGTGGACGTGCAGACAGCATGGAACATCGTGGCAGCTGAAGGGCTACAGAACGAGCAGGATCAGGCTCGCCGCATGCTCACAGAGCGTATCGGCAACATCGTCAACAGCAGACAGCGCGGCATCGTGCTCAACCTTTCGCTCGACCAGACTCTCACAGACAATGAGGCTTACACGCTGTCTGTGGACGCCAAGGGCGTAACCATTAAGGGCAAGACAGCTCAGGGCGTGTTCTGGGGACTGATGACTTTAGACCAGATTCTGCGCGGTAGCGGCAACAAGGAATGCGTGGACATCATCCCGCAACTCACCATAAAGGACGCTCCACGCACCCATGTACGTGAGTTGATGGTCGACCCTGCTCGTACCTTCATCCCCTTCGACGACCTGAAAGCTTTCATCCCAGAGATGGCACGCTATAAGCTCAACGCCCTGCATCTGCACCTCGTGGACGACCAGGCATGGCGTATAGAGATAAAGAAGTATCCGCAACTCACAGAGCTGGCTTCCTCACGATGGGGTCAGGACGACATGCTCGCTCCTTACAAGGGCTATTATACCCAGGAACAGATGCGCGAACTGGTGAAGTATGCCGCTACGTATCACGTGGAGATTGTGCCTGAAATAGAGATGCCGGGACATGAGGTGGCTGCCATCAGCGTCTTCCCTGAGCTTACCTGCCATCAGCGTCAGGTGCCCGTCCGCACCACTTGCGGCGTATCCAACGAGCTGCTCTGCCCCGGTAACGACTTCACATACGAGTTCCTCGGCAACGTATTCAAGGAGATAACCGACATCTTCCCGTCTAAATACATCCATCTGGGTGGCGACGAAGCTGGCAATCCCGCACTCGACTGCTGGACAGACTGCCCGAAATGTAAGGCCCTGAAGCGTAAACTCGGCATCCCATCAACCGACCGTTCGGAGAACTGGAAGCTGCAGGGCTACCTCTTCGACCGCATAATAGAGCTTCTTCGCGACACCTATCACAAGACTCCGATGTTCTGGTATGAGTCTGACTTCAAGGAGATACAGCCTGGCTGCGTGACATTCGCATGGCGCAGCGGTCAGACAAAGGAGGCGCTTGACGCTGCCGTACGAAACAACGCACGCATCATGCTGTGCCCCGGTGAGCACTGCTACTTCGACTATCCGATGGCGAAGGGCGACATGCCTGAGGTGAACTGGGGAATGCCCGTAACTTCACTGAAGGACGCTTACGCCCTTGATCCGGCTTGGGGAATGGGAGCAGAGTTTGAGAAGAACAATCTCTTCGGTGTGGCCGGCACTCTCTGGAGCGAGTGCATCAACACTCCCGAGCGAAACAGCTATCAGGCTTACCCGCGTGCAATAGCACTGGCGGAGGTAGGATGGAGCACAGCAAACGTTCGCTCATGGGAAGGCTTCGTAAAACGACTGAAGCCCACTATGAAGGATATGATGAGACGCGGAGTGACCGCAAGCTTAGAATACTAAGAGCGGTAAATAGGAATTTGTCGACAAGATAAGCAAAAAAAATAGGAGTTACGAATTATGGTTGTGGATAACCTTAACTCGTAACTCCTATCCTGACTTCGTCACTCAAAAAATACGTATTTTATAACTGATTGATAAACAATATT
>OCMD01000065.1_pt1 | contig 26377 bp, 18 predicted proteins | sample 1496061 | NCBI WGS metagenome assembly OCMD01 (sample SAMN01760939, study PRJEB22395) | human gut metagenome | reverse complement strand
TATAGAAACACACACAAAAAAAGGGTGCGCCACAGACTTATGACACACCCTCCTGTTGCCATAACGTTTTATTGCTGACGATGATTCTGACATCGGCTTTCATGTACTGTTGCAATATTGGGGTATTTTGTCCCTGTGTGCTCACAGTGGCTGTGGCCATAAAATAGTTGCCATCTTCCCTATGTATGAGTTTGGCATTATGGCTTATAATGTTGCAGTTATAAGATGCATTGTCGTTGCCCTCGAAAGAAACATGAGCTGTCCTTGGCTCATCGAAAAGATGCAAATACTTATATGGTACAAACACTTGCACTGTTCTTTGATTGAGAACCTCACCATTAGCCTCTATGGATATAGGATAAGGTATCTTGTAAAATGCAACTGCGAGGGCGAGGACTATAATCGTAATGATAACTGTCCCCAAGCTGACGAGGCGAGGAGGAACTTTACCTATTACGTTCCTCACCTTCTCACTTCTCAACTCGATATTTTCTGATTCTCTTTCTTTCTGTTCCATATCAAAAGCATTTTAGTTTCCCAATTCCAACTGATTCTTCACAAGGTTATAGTATGCCCCTCGCTTGGCGGTCAAAGACTCATGGTTGCCTTCCTCAACCACTTTGCCATGGTCGATGACCACGATTTGGTCGGCATTCTTCACTGTGCTTAGGCGATGCGCAACAATCACCACAGTTTTCCCTTTATAGAATTTGTCCAAGTTCTCCACAATACTTCTCTCGTTGTTAGCATCGAGCGAGTTGGTTGCCTCGTCAAGGAAGATGTAGTCAGGATTCTTATACACCGCCCTCGCTATCAAGATGCGTTGTTTCTGTCCCTGGCTCAGTCCCACGCCATCACGCCCAATCTTGGTGTTGAACTTCAGAGGCAAAGCCATCACGTAATCCTTGATGCAAGCTATCTCGGCAGCTTTTAACAACCTTTCCTTGTCTATATCGCCATCATCAACAGCAATATTTCTTGCGATACTCTCCGAGAAGATAACACCATCCTGCATGACAACACCACATTGTCTGCGCCACCACTTTTTGTTGAGTTTGTTTATGTCAGTATTTCCAATGTTGATTTTTCCCTCCAAGACAGGATAATAACCAAGTATCAAGCGGATGAGGGTGGTCTTTCCACTGCCAGATGCGCCAACGATGGCTGTTACCTTACCTTGCGGAATGTGAATGTTCACATTGTCTATGGTCTTGCGCAAAGCATGTGGGTCGTACTTGAACATGATGTTCTTGATGTCAATGCCCTCACTCTTGTCCTCGATGGAAGTTAGCAAGCCTTCCTTTCCGTTCTCATCATCCATCTGGTGAATCTCGTTGATACGCTCCAAGCTAATCTTCACATCTTGTAGAGAATAGAAGAAGTTCATCAGTTGCTCAACAGGCGAATTGAGTTGCCCGATAATGTATTGCACGGCAAGCATCATACCAAGTGTCATTTGCCCATGAATCACGGCGGTTGCGGCCACTACCGTGATGATGATGTTCTTCACCTCGTTGATAAAGATACTTCCTGCCTCCTGTGTCTGTTGGAGTTTGAGTGATTTCATCTGCACCCCAAACAAGTCTGCTTGCGTGTCCTCCCATTCCCATCTTCTACGTTGTTCACAATCCTGCAACTTGATTTCCTGCATGGAGGTGATAAACTCATAAGTTTTGTTATTGTTGATGGCTTGCTGCTCGAACAACTCATAGTCAAGCACCTTTCTTCGCTTCAAGAACAAGGTCATCCATGCGCCATAGAGGATGCTTCCCAACAAGAAGATGGCAAACACCAACTTGTTATAAAAGAACAGCACCAACGAGAACACCAAGAAGGTAAGTATGGCAAAGGTAATATTGAGTGTCTGCTGCGTGAGGAAGTTGTTCACACGGCTATGGTCGTTCATTCTCTGCATCAAGTCGCCCATGAGCTTCGTATCAAAGAAAGACATCGGCAACTTCAAGAGCTTGATAAAGAAGTCGCTAACCAATGATATGTTGATGCGCAAGGATATGTGTAGCAACAACCATCTGCGGATAAAGTCTATAGCCGTTCTGCTGATTGTAAGCATCAACTGTCCCAACAGAATAAGCCAAACAAAGCCAATATCTTGATTCTTGATGCCGACATCCACGATGGACTGAGTGAGGAACGGCAGGACAAGCAGCAAGAGGCTCCCGACTATCAAGCCCAAGATGATTTGCCCGAAGTACTTGCGATATTTCTTCACATACCCAAAGAGAAAGCGGAAAGACCGCTTCTCTTTGATGTTCTCTTCACCTTGCATCTTATAAGTAAAGAAAGCAGGAGTGGTTTCCAAGAACATAGCAATGCCCTTGTCTTCACCATTGGAGTTCGTGCTTATCCAATGTTGCTTGAACTCCTCTAACGTATAAACGACCAATCCCTTCCCTGGGTCTGCTACATAGAAGTTCTTTCCTTTCTTGACTTTATACAAGACAACAAAGTGATTTTGGTTCCAATGAAGGATACAAGGTAAAGGGACTTCACCTAGCACCATAGTTGTAGATCTAGCGCATGTAGTATGCAAGCCAAGTGTGTTTGCTGCCTCATTGATACCTAACAGAGAGACTCCTTCCGCAGTAGCAAAACAAAGTTTCGACAGAGAATCCAAAGAGTATTCTCTGCCGAAATATTTACATACCATTTGCAAGCAAGCTATTCCGCATTGCATGGAGTCATGTTGATGTATAATAGGAAAAATCATATCATTTATATTAAAAATTAACTTTCTATGTTTTCATTTTAATAAACTTTCTGTTTGCAACAAGTTGATTTTTATTCTTTTCCGAAGCTTTAGTTTTATGACTTTACATTCTGTTCTTTTGAGATTGACCCGCACCAGTTCCTTTATACTTGCTGTTCGTTGCGTTAAAGCGATAGCGGATGCTAAAGGTAATGGTACTTGTGGAATTTAGGTCATATAACATTGTTCTTTGCACACCTGAATAGAATGTGCGATGTTGGTTCCCCGTTCCGAATACATCTGAGATGTCAAGTGTCAACGTAAGGCGATTCTTGAGCAACGACTTGTAGAGTGACAGGTCTGTATTGAAATAGCCTTGGCGGATAAATTTGTTACCCATATTACCTTCGGTCTGTGCGGTCATTACAAGTGAAGCCGTCAGCAACTTGAAGTCAAACGCATTGGTAAGTTGGAAAACTGCCACAGGATTGTCAAGCTTATTGCCCACATGCGTATTCATCTTGAGCCATTGCTTAAAGAGCATTGTTTCCAATGTTGGATGCCAAATGCCAAAGGTAGGGTTCAGCGTCAGTCCTGCTTGGAAAGAGTTGTAGCTATTGATGTTCTCTGGGCGAGCGAGTGACTTCATCGGATCTCCACGATAAGTCTGCGTCATCGTACAAACCTCATCTGAGATATGCGAATAAACCAATTGCAGATTGAGCCATTCCCAAGAGAGTCCGTAGGTAAGATTGTGTGTAATTGAAGGAACGAGGAATGGATTGCCAGACTCGTATGTGTATTGGTTGTCATACTGCACACCGCTTCTAAGCTCGTTGTAGCTTGGACGATAGATGTCAGTGGCATACGTCAGTTGCATCTGTGTCTTGCCAACAGGAAGCGAGAGAGCCAAAGACGGAAACCAATTGCCGTAAGTCTTGCTCTGTTCTGCTATATACAAATCATTGTCATAATAGTCAAAGTTGATGTATTCATAGCGAAGCCCTGCTTGCATCGTCAGTTGCCCGAATCTACGGCTATAGTCAACGAATGCAGAAGTCATTGATTCCTTGACTTTTTCTTTCTCGTTATCAACCACTTCAGGCTCCACTTGGTAGTGACTTCTTCGATTCACATGACTGTATTCACCGCCCAACGAAAAAGTGCCGTTCAACAATGGAATACTGAGGACAAGCTTGGATGCCAACAAATAGTTGCGATTGTTGCGATAAGAGCAGACATCAGACTTTTCCGTCTCTGTCTGGCGATATTCGTCAAGCACTGTTTCGTGTAAGTCCATCCACTGCTTCTTGCCATACCAATAATAATCTGTATTGAAATCCACATTCAGCCCTCCTATCTTGCCAACATAATAAGCATTGACGGAATAAGTCGTTGACTGACCTGGCCTCAGATAATCAACGGTTGAAGATTCCTTCTGTACATTGTTCTGCATTATATTGAACGTCTGAGTTCCTTCGCCCTTATCCTTTGCTAAACGATTGTAGCTGAAGCTGGCACCCAAATTGCTTTCTTCGCCAAGCATATAGCTTACCCCCAAGCGTGCGTATGGGTTGATGTTAGTGAATTCCTGTTTGACGTTCATATTCTGCTGCCAAGTATCTGTGATGTATGAATATTGCGTCACCTGTTTGTTTTCTGGAGTGTGAGCATATGCACCATACAAGAACCCATTGACATCCAATCCTCCTTTTCGATAATTTCCTTGGAACGATTCGTATGAGCTCAAGCGTTTTTCCTCATTGACCGAAAACGTAGTTTTGTTGTCAAAGCTGAAGCCTTCGCCCTGCGTCTTCTTTGTGGTAATGCGTATGACACTCTTCACACTGGCATCATATCGTGCACCAGGGTTGTTGATTACTTCAATTTTCTTTATGTTGCTTGGTTGCAAACGTTGCAAATCCATTTGGTCTTGCATCTTCCGACCATTGATAAATATTACAGGTGTGCCACGACCAAACACTTCTATTTGTCCATCTTTGGCAGACACATTAGGAATGCGTGAAAGCAACTGTTCCATATTGGAAGTTTTCTCCAATACACTGCCTTCTATATTTGTTATCATTCCCTCTCCTCGCAGCACGGTCTTTGGCAACGAACTTTTGATAATAACCTCGCCAAGCATGTTGGTGCTTTCCTGAAGTTTTAAGGTGACGGTAGTTTGCCCCGTATAATTTATATATTGTGTTTCATAACCGATGAGAGAAACTCGAATGACATTGCCACTCTTTACGCCTTCAAGCATGAAAGAACCATCTTCCTTACTAACTGTTCCTTTAATGAAAGAAGAGTCTGCTTGTAACAGTTCCACAACATTGGCAAATGAAATCGGCATACCTTTTGTGTCTGTCACAACCCCTTGAATGTTCTGTGCCATCAGTATTGGGCATAACCCTAAGAACATTGTTAGTAATTCAAAATACTTTCTCATATTATTCTACTTTATCTATAAGACAATTATCAGGCTTGGCAAAAAGTCCTAATTTCTGAGAATAAGACTTTATTCTACAGTTTCTCATGCTACAAAAGCTATGTAACTTACATGAATTACAAGTGTCTATTTGCGAAATTGTTATACCACCTCGCATCAATTGCCACGCCGATTCTTTCTCCCAAATGTCTTGCAATGTTTCTGTCTTTAAATCTCCTATCTTCAGAAAAGGAAGATTAAAGGCATAAACGCATGGATATACACAACCATCGGAACTTATAGCGACACGTTTTGTCCCTGCTGCACAAAAGACCTTTTCATCCTTACTATAGCCATCTATGTTTTCTTTATATGAGAGATTAGGAAAGTCTATTGTAATTCTATCAGAGTAGTTGGTTTGAAGTTGAGTAATCTTTTTGCGCATTAGACTTTCTTCTTTTGGGCTCAAAAGTAAAAAATCGTTTGAAAACGCCCTTCCTTCTGGCTCTACTAAATTAATAGACAAATGATGTACGCCCTTGTTTATTAAAAAAAGTATCAACTCTTCCAAATGCTCCTTGTTGTGGGCATTTACAACATGTGCAATATTGAGGTTTACACCATTCTTCACCATTAGATCAATTGTATGAACTATATGCTCAAATGTATTTTTCCCTCTAAGGAACTCATGTTGTTCTGCTGTACATCCATCCAACGAAATTGTTACAGATACATTTTTCTTCTTGAAAATATCCAAATTTTTCTCTGAAATCAGCATGCCATTAGTAAGAATAGAAAAACTCATACGTAAATCTGTTACTTTTCTTAGCAACTGTTCGAAATGAGGATACATCATAGGCTCCCCACCGCTAATAATGACATTATAAATATTGGCTTTTTCTAATTCTATGAAGATTTTTTCCCATTCATGCGTAGACAAGTGAGTTCTTTTATCACTATGTAATTCTGATGACTGAAAACAATGCTTACATTTTAAATTACAATTGTGTGTCAATAGAAGTTCAACATCCATAGGTGAGGATGTTATAGGAATTTGCTCAATAGCATGAATGTTCGAAAAACGATCCGTTGAATGATATGAGATTTCACTTTGGACAAACAGCTGCTTGAACCCAAACTCTTTTTCTATTTGACTAACATTGTCCCATTTCAAGTTTACGCCTTGTTCTGCAAGACTATTTTTCACATCTTCGTATGCTCTGGCATTTGTGTAGAAGAGATGCAAAAGTGTATAAAGCGAAGCTGTTAATCTTGCTAATTTTCGTGTTTCAATGTTGTACAAGGCATATGAGTTGCCATAATATTCATCATGCCTCATTATCCATTTATTTGATATTGTGTACAAAGCTCTATTGTCCATATCTATTACTTTTGATAAAATGGTCAAGAGAATTAAAATAAACTCTCTTGACCATAAAATTATTGAATGCAAGTGTATCCGTAAACTACCTTATGGCTTCAACGTAGTGTTGGTAGTAGTTGTTGTTGAAGTCGTTGGCTTAGAAGGAGAAGTTGTTCCTCCGTTATTTGTTGTGTTACAACAATTGTTTACACCTTGTACTCCAAGTGCATAAACTGTGACATCCTCGACGCCAAAGCCCCCTCGCATCAAAGCGAGCTCTTCTTTAGAAAGAAGTTCTTTTTCTTTGTCCATAATTTTTTCGTTTTAAAATTAAAGAAACTGTTAACTGCCTAGGAATCTACGTGTCTTAGAAGTTACGCCTTTTTACCCAGACGGGGCTGTGTCAACCTTGCGCAAAGGTTATTGGAATAATTGTATCAAAAGGAAAACAAACTGCAATTATTTGCCTCTTTTTGTATTCCGAGTGCAAAGGTATAAATACTTTTTGTAACAAAGTAATTTTCAGAGAATATTTAAACTATATTATACTATCTATATTATACTATCTATATTATACTATGTTGTACGTGATTACACTTTGCATAATAACGCTAAAACAATATTTTCACTTTACTGCTACCCAAGTGGTCTGGATGGTAGTAGAACTGCATCTTCTCGTATGAGTCGCCTCTTGGAAATTGTTCTTCATTGCTCTTGCCATTACAAGTGCCTGCGCAGCCTCCAAACTGCCGTCATTGCAGCAGAAGCCATTGCCATCGACATAATCGTTGTTGTCCTCGCCATTGTACGGCACTGCAAAGGTTGCATAATTATCCTTGATAGCCTGCAACTGCTGGACATATTTTTGCTTATAGTCAACAGAAAGTCCATCAGTCTTGCTACCAGCATACTGGATGCGGCGTGGGTCAGAACCGTAAGAGTCAAAGTCTCCAATCTTGGAAACGACACGCTGACTACCAATGTAGATATGCTTGGTGTAACGTCCACCTTGGTTGGCAACGATGTAAGGAGAGACATAGAGAGAGAACTTGGCAGTGTTCGGTGTTTTCTCCAAGTTCCTTTCTTCATTGATTTCCTTATCTGATTATCTATCTTATTTCTTTTCTTTCTTCGCCCTTGCATCCTTGACAATCTTTCCTGCCAAGAAACAAAGTTCTATCACCATTACCACCCAATGCCAAGGATATTCGCTCGGATGTGCAATGAGCTTCCCGATGATGCCCGTGCGATTAAATGCCTCTACCGCTATCCAGAACACGATGACCGTTGCCGTACCCATTCTGATGTTTGCTCCCCACGATTGCAAGTGGAGTTGCTTGCGAAATACGTATGGGGCGGAAAGCAAGGCACCGAAGGCTACACCGAAGGTGACTGGACTCTCACGGCCAAACAATTGAGGATCGTAGAGGTTCATCAGCAGGAGATAGCAAGTCCAGAGCATTGTGTTGATTTCCATGAAGGTAACGATGCTTGTGTGGCGTGTCATCGGGCGAGCGGCGATGAGTCGCTTGTTCTTCCCCAAGAAGAGCGTCTGCCACCAGTTGAGGAAGTTGCAGGCATTTCGGGAACAGAAGATGTAGAGCAACATCACCATTGCCCACAAGCCAAAGGTGGCAGGGAGCAGAAGATATTCAGGGCGGCTCAACACTTCTCCTGTCACTGGGGCAATCTCAGCATGTGTGCCCCAACGATGGGCATAATACATGAAGAGGAAATCCACCCAACCCGTCCAGTAGAACATGCCACCGATAAGTCCGAGCAAGGTTTGGCGAGTCTGTCCCTTGACGAAAACACCGACCACCACCATCACCAAGCCCACGAATCCCACAGCCATGCCAGCACCCAGCAGTTGCGTGCCGTCGTAGTTGTCCTTCAATACTCGTGCCACCAAGTGAACCATGGGCATGCTTCCCAATATCACGCCCATCGACACGATGGATTTCCACCAATATAGTTTCTTGTTACTCATGGCTTTTCTTCTTGTGAGCTGCAAACATGATATAGACGAGCAATGCCACGAATGCCACGAGGATGCAAATCATCTGGGTAGTATACTTCTCCGGCTCAATCCAAATCTCCTTGAAAAAGTCAAGGCGACCAAGCACTTCCACAGGTACCCAGAACACGACAACCGTTGCGATAGCCATACGGATATTGGCTCCCCATGTGCTCAAACGCAACTGCTTTCGGAAGATGAAGAAACTACCTACCAGACAAGCTACGGCAACAACCGAAGTTACAGGATGATGGTCGCCGAGGAAGTTCTTGTCGTAGCAGAACATCAACAGGAGATAGCTTGTCCAGAGAATCATGTTCAGTTCCATGAAGGTGACGATACTTGTATGATGTGTCATCGGACGGGCGGCAATCTCGTTCTTGCGGGAACGGAAGAGAACACGCTGCCACCAGTTGATGAAGTTACATCCGTTCTTGGTTGAGAAGATGTAGAGCACCATAATCATCATCCACATGCCGAAGGTGGCAGGGAGGATGAGGTATTCAGGGCGAGTCACAACTTCGCCATTCTCCATCTCCGGCTGTGTACCCCAGCGGGTAGCATAGTACTGGAACAGGAATTCTATCCAACCGGTCCAGAAAAGCAGACCTCCGAAAAGTCCCCAAAGAGTCTGTTTGGTGTCTCCCTTTACGAAGACACCGATTACTACCATGATAAGACCTGCCAACCCCATGAAGAAGGCTGAGTAATGCACAGCTTCAGGAGTCATCGTCTTATCCATTATCATCATCAGCGCATGTCCCAACGGCATGGTAAAGAGTACCACGAGGAACGAGGCGATGGATTTCCACCAATTCAATTGTTTCATAATGTTCAACATTTATTTTAATTCATCTAAGTAATAACTGATTCTTCCTCCTTCATCACCTATCTGCACATTGGCATCATACCAGGAGATAATCTGGAGCTTGTAATATCTCTCACCATCCCACGAACGGATTACGTAGGTATGGAAAGAAGGAGTATATACTGGAGGTGGACCCGAGAAACTCATTGCCTTTTCGAGCACCGGATTGCCGCTTACCAACTGCTTGGCAGGACCATTGTTCGGGTCGAACCAAGGGTTCTCGTTCATATCCAATTTGTGCTTGATGCAATACTTGTTCCAGTCGTTCTGCGACATGGTGACATAGACGCTTGCCGAATCATCCACGGCGAAGGTCATGTTGTGTTCAGCCAGATAAGCATCCACCTGCGCCTTGCTCGTCCACTTGTCATATTCGCCATAGCCCAGGTCGGCAGCACCACCCTTGCCTATGCCGCTCGTTCCACTGTTGGTGCGGAGCTGGTAACCATCGAAGGCAAGGTCCCACTCCGTGGCAGGATAAGCCATGGTCTTTGGATCATCCTCCTGGTTTTCCATCACTAAGATGCTGTTGGCTTGTCTCTTCACCGTCTTATAGGTTAACTTGCCTGTAGCTTGATTCTTGGTGAAGATGGTATCGCCGTTCTCATCACGCTCTGCATCCTCGAAGATGTTCTTCTGTACGCCCTCGCTCCAATACTTTACGAGTTTGGCAGTACCTTTATAATGGAAATATTCCTCTATCGGTTTTCCATCAATAAAGGCGATGACACTCTGGTTAGGATTCAGCACATTATAGCGATGGCCCGTCTTCAGGTCAAAATAGAGCCAGTCGTTAGTAACACCCGTGCTATAACCTGTTTTTCGGGGCAAGGTATGACCAGTGAAGTCCTCAGCCTCATAAGATACGCAGCTCGTCATTGCGGCTGCCATACCTATTATATATAGTAATGCTTTCTTCATCATTTCTTCTTTCTAAATGCTTTTACCAATTCATCTACCAACACTTCCACCTGCACATGCGCCTTGGCTCCTGCCGTGGCTGGCACGTTAAACATGGTGATGCCCGAACCCAGGGTCTTTGGCACGTAATTAAAGATGTTATCCACACCCACGGTTACCTTCACCTTATTATAAAAGGTCTGAATCACCGACAGGTTGCACAATACATACTGTGGCAACTGGCAGCGGAAGTAGGCATCGTGGCTCTCGCCGTTTACAGAGAGTCGGTCCTGCACATCAAACTTCTTCTCACCCATGTAGCTTGCCGAGAAGGTGGCGCCCAGTCGGTAGTTCTTCTTGTTGTACTTATAGTCGAGGCTCGCCGTAGCAGCATGAGGTGAAGTGGTGTTCACCTGGATGCCATCCGTCTTGCTCACGTTCACGTAGCTGTAGGTGGCATTCATCGTGAAGTGGTTGAGGAAGTGCCAGCGCATGATGGTCTCCAGTCCGATGAGGTTCTGCTTGGCGAGGTTGGTGTATTCAAAGTTATACTGCATGTCGTAGATGCGCCATACACCCTCTATCTTCTTGCGGAAGAAGTTGCCATACACATTGCCCGAGATGAAGAAGTTATCGTTCGAGTACTCTGTGCCCAGGCTCACGTAGTTGTTCTTCTCAGGCTTCAGGTCCTCGTTACCCTTAATCATGAACATGCCGAGGTGGTCCCAGTTGAAGAACAGCTCCTTGATGCTTGGCGAACGGTAGCCCATCGAGTAGTTGGCTCTCCATGCCCAGTGATCCGAAGGACTCCACTTGAAGGCAATCTTAGGCATCGCCATCAGTCCGAAGGCACGGCTGAAGTTGGTTCTCACACCTGCCGAAACCATCCAGTGGTCGTTCATCGTCCACTCGTCTTGCAGGAAAGCCTCCGTTTCCTTCAGCGAACGGGTGCGCATGATGTGGGAGGCATCGCCGTTGAACCGGTCGCTCGTCAGGTCATCGCTCAGATGCTCGATACCGAGGATGAGGTCGTGGCCCTCGAACTTCTGCGAGGTGATGGAGAGACGAGGCTGGAAGATACGGCTCTTATACACCTTGGTACGCTCGTCGATGCGCTCATGTCGCTTGAAGCGGTCGTAGAAGTCGCCATGAAGGGAGGCGGTAATCTTGAACCAGTCCTTGAATGTATATTTAATCTTGGTTCCAGCCGTCCAGTCACGCGCCTGACTGAAAGTCATATCCTGAATGAGGTCGTAGGTATTCATATAGAACGCACTACCGTAGGCAAGAATCTCCAGGTTCTTGAAAGGGTCGTAGAATACCTTCTGCGATACCGAGATATGCTCCGTGCCCTCGATGCCCATTGGCGGACGGGAAGCCACGCTGGTAATGGTCACGTCGTGATCGAGCCAAGGATTCGCCTCTTGGGTATAGACCTTCTTGTCGTTCTCAGCCTGATACATGTAGAAGGCATCGCTCGAAGAATACCACACGTCGGTCTGCGAAGTTACCTTGCCTGCATTGAATCCTGCCGACACCCAGCTCTGCAGGTTCGGGCGGTCGGCATTCTTCTCAAACATATACAGGAAGTCCTTTTGGGAAGGATTCTTGTAGTTGGTCTCGTTCATCTGTCCCCAGCGTACACCAGCCTGAATGTCGATAGGCTTGGTAGTCTTCTTGGTGATGAGGTTGATGACGGCACCCGATGCACGGCTTCCATAGAGGGTACTGCTGGCACCTTTCACGATTTCGATGCGGTCGATGGCATGGAGGTTGAATCGCTCATAGTCAAGGTTGCCTGCCATGTCGCCCGTCAATCGCTCGCCATCCTGCAGGAAGAGCACGTGGCGCGCATCCAAGCCCTGCATGGAGATTTCGTTGCCGAATCCCACCTTCTGGATATTCATACCCGGGGTCTCCTGCTGCAGCGCCTTGGTCAGGTCGGCATAGCCTGCATCTACCAGTTCTTTACCGCCGATCACCTGCGTGCTCACAGGCGAAAGCTTGATAGGTCGGGCAGTACGGGAACCAGTAACCACCACCTCGTTCACCTTCATCACGTCTTCTGTCATGAAGAGCTTGAGGGAGCTGACGCTTCCGATGGTTCCCTTCAGAGGGTTATAGCCCACGGATACCACCTGGTAATAACACTTGTCACTCTGAGGCACCGAGATGGTAGCCTCACCGTCCATATTGGTGACGGTACGTTGTGGCGACTTCAATTTATCATTGTCGGCGTAAGTGATGACTGCGCCGATGATTGGTTGCTCTGTGGCTTTGTCGAAGATACCGAACTTCACCTTTCGCTGTGCAGCGACAGGGAGGGCGAGTATCAGCAGCAAGCCGATGAGCATTACATTTCTAATTGTCTTCATTTATATTGTCATTCTATTTTTTCCAAATCCTTACACGATTTCAGCCTCGCTATGGCTTGTTTCTCTTCCCTCCATTTTTCACTTGCAAAAAGAAAGAGAGATATGTCTGGGCATACCCCTCTTTCCTTTCTATAGATGTAAGACACGGTTTCTTATTTGATTCCGTGCTCTTTCTTATACGCTTTCAAGTCTTCCTCGTACTTTGCCTTGTCGGCATCAAATGTTGCGAGACGTGACTTGTCGATAGTCTGCTTAAAACATTCGGAACGAACGTTCATCATGTTATAGTTTACGATGAACTGAATTTCGTGTGTTTTGGCATTGTAATAGCCTTGTACACTACTACCTTTGGCACTTGATGCAGAACCGTCTGTATCTGTTCCCCACACAGAACCGTCTTCACCCTTAAACTTTATCCAACCATCACCTGTATATTCTTTCTGCTCCCAAGAGTTGAGAACCATGGTCTTGACATCACACTTAAAATTGATAATCATTCCCATGTTTCCGACCGTGAAGTCAAGCAAAGAAATGGTGAAAGTTTGTGCGTCAGTCTTACTCCATTCAAACTTGAACTTTGTTGGGCATCCCTCTGGTAAAAGGGTCTTGTTCACGCCATTCATCGTTGCATTTGTACTAAGAACGATCTCACCATTGAGATAGTTCGTTGCCTCTTTCACCAACTCAGTATTTGCATCTGCATCTGTTATTTCTTCATCGGAAGAACAAGATGCAAAAGACAAAGACATTGCAAATGCAAAAGCAAAGATGAATAAATGAGAAAAAACTTTCTTTACTGTCATTTTGTAATTAATATACCTATTACAAATCACTTGCCCAATTACCCTCGAATGTAACTATGGCTGTAAAAGGAGCATTAGAATACTCAGCATTAACAGTCAAAGTATAGATTAGTTTCCCATTCTCAATGGAACCAGTAACATTAGCAGTGTAATATGCAGGAATGAAACCAAAAATTTTAAGGTTTACAGCATTTGTGCAAGTTGCAGCGAATGCACTATTAGCAGAAGAAATTTCAATATTTTTCGCATCTACAGTAATTGTACCTGGCATCTTACCTACCTTGAACGCATCAATGTGAAAATTATATGTTCCATCGCCATTGCTTGTAACAACAGTCTCGATAGGAGAAACTGGCGACTTGTCACCATTCATGTAAACCTTGGTTAGCGAACCTGTGTAAGAACCTTCAATGTCCTCTGCTGATTGAACACTTACACTCTGTGCATAAACACTTGACGAAGTTGCAACGAAACCAAGCAACATCATCATAATAAACATTAACTTTTTCATTTTACTTAAATTTTAATTAATAATGTAAACTTTATTATAAATTAAATCCTTCTCGACCATCTGAAAGCTCCATATTTCCTATAGCTCAACCATGTGTAATCAGTTAAGCTATCCTTGAATTTATTGATGAAATTTATAGTACTTTCTTGTGCAAATACATCATCTTTTGAAACCAAGAAGCTAATTTGTGCATCTTCACCAATAGCTTTTTCATAAAAATTTCCATCATTACCCAATACATACTCTAAATTAGGGTATGTAATTTGGCAATTAGGCAATTTCAAAAGAAAAAATTCCATAAAACCTTTAAATGAACTTAAATCTATAGATTTCAAATTAGGCAAGTTGACGAGTTCCATCAGTAATGCCTTTCCCTTTATATTTTTACCGAAAGTAATTGACTCTAGATCTTCACTGTTGAACAAACACAAACCATTTGCAATCGACTTGTCAAATTCTGTAATTTCTTGATTTCCAACAAGAGTATTAGACAAATCCAATTCTGAAACAGATTTAAAACCATCAAGGATGAACGACGCTAATCCTGTAGCTTTAGACAAATCTATGCCATTTACAAAGTTAACACCTTTTAATGATATAGACTTGATGTTGGCTCTTGGCATCAAATACCCGACATTAAATTCATTCACATGATCAAAACCTAAAGAAACAAAGAATGAATTATAATAAGGGTTGTTGATAAAATATTCAATACCAGAAATAGAAGCAATTTTATCAAGGTCTGCAAACTCATTTGCATAATGAAGAGTTATGCTTTCTCCTATTTCATTCAGTCCCATAGGCTTGCTAATATCTATATGTGTATCATCAACAAACAATGAAGCAAACTTCATCTTCAAAAAAGTACGGAAATATGTATCAGGAATCTCTCTCAAAGTATTATACTTCTCCAAAGAACCCTTATCATTTACCATTTGCATATCAACTGTCTTATTCTCTGCCTCATTCTCTCTATAGAAAGGCATCAAGTCCTCTACATTATACTTGCAAGAAGCAGGGAGATAAAGTTTTGTAAACTCATGGAGGATAGTAGCTTTCACCTCATCATTCTCAACCTTGGCTGTTACCAAGCCGTCGAAGTCATAGATGTCATTGCCTTGCAAGTCAAGACCTGTAATCTGTGAAGGAAGTGAAGCGATATGGAAAACTGGACCATAGCCATTGTTGCTAAGGTTCAACTCTTTCAAATTAGGAAAAACAGAAAGTTCCTTCAAGGCAGCGGTATCAACCTTTGTGCCTGAAAGGTCGAGAGATGTGGTGCTGTTGGCTTTGTCGTCAAGGAGCATTTTGCCATTTTCATCAAACTGGTATCCCTTAGCTTTGAGGATAGTCATCAACTCAGAGTTGCTTACAGCCACATTGCTGTAAGAAGGTGCATCGTCGTCACTGTCGCAAGAAGCGAAACCGAGGCAGAGAGCCAGGGCAGCGAGACCGATGAAATTCTTAAAAATTTTCATTGTTTTATTATTCTTTTAAATGTTTATAATTACTCAAAAATATTACCCTTAATTTGTGGCTGCAAAGATACATATTTATTAAATAATGTACAATACCTAAAAATTATGAAATATTTTCCTTGTTAGTGAGGGTTTATCACCATTCTATATAATTTACAGAATAGGAGAATTGTAAAATTTTTGTAATATTTGCTTTTGTAAATGTTTATATTGCTACTATAATTGCTTGTTTATTCGATACTTAAAACTAATGATAAAGTAACTACCAATTTGGAAGGTGCGACTCTCGGTGAGCCCTGTGGCGGTAACATTGCGGTAATAGTTTTTCTTGTCGCTGAGAATATCTGACCAATAGAGCGAAAGCTCGGCTTGCTTCTTTCGGAGGAATCGCCAAGAGGCTCCCAAGTTCCATACCACTTGGTCGTCTTCGCCTTTCTTGATGTTCGTGCCGTTGCGGAAAGAGTAGGCGACATCGCTCTTGACTTGGAAGCCAAGAGGAAGTTCTGCGTAAGTATTCAGCGAAAAGTTATAGCTTCGGGTATAGTTGGATGTACCCCGGAGTTGGTTGGTGGCATGGCGATAACGCCAATCGCCCTGCAAGTCGAAGCCTCCCCATTTCGGCTGATAACCTAAACGAAGGTTGGCATTATACGAAGTATTGTGGGTGACGCTGAGGTCTGGCTCCTCGCTCTTTCCCTCATTCACAAGAGCTACACTTTGGGCAAAGCTGGCTCCTGTGCGAGCAGAGAGATTGAACCGCTTCTTCCATCGCTTCTGATAGCGAAAACTGGCACGCATATTCCAGTTGCCATTCACATTCACAGGATAAGTCTCCGTGCCACCAGTGGCAAGGTTGTAAAAGACGGCTTGCGTCTGACTGTTATAGGTGTTGCTGAAATTAACATCGCCCGAAAGACCGAGGCGAGTGTTCCTTCCCATCAACCGAAAGTTCTGGCTATAAGCCGCTTTGAGCGAAGGATTGCCATGGGTAACGTGCAATGGGTCGCTATTGTCGGTCAGCGAAACCAAACTGCCAAGGTCTGGCTGTCGGCTGCTGCCATCATAATTCAGTTCGAAGCGAGTCTTGCCTTGATGCCATGACACATTCAACTGTGGGTTCCAATTCACGCTCGTCCTCACCGTATCAGCATAGAGCAGCCCGGTCTTCTGGTCAAGACTTCTCCGCTCTGGATGCATCTGCACCCCCGTATTCACCTGCCATCGCTTGCCATTATAATTGAAATAAAGGCTGAGTTCGTGGGAATAAGTCCGACTCTGGGTATAGTTGCTCAAACTGTCTTGATATACTTCGCTCTCGTAAGTAATCCTGTCGCTCACCTGTCGGTTGGCTGAATAGCGATAACCGAGTTGCAGGCGCAAGTTCTCAGCCAAGGGTTGCGTCAAGTTGATGCCTACTGAATAGGCACGATTGGTGGAGGGGGAGTGCTGGTATTGGTTGCGATAAAGCACGGAATCGCCACCCAGACTGCTCTCCAACTGATAGTAAGTGGTCTCGGAAAGGGAATGTGACTCGTTGGTACTCTTGCTGTCGGAGTAACTACCCGTGAGGCTGATGCTCGTACCCTTGTCGTTGAACACTCGGGTGATGTCGGCATTGACGGAGAACGAATGGCTGTCGCTCTTCGTATCCGAATTTCTCGTGATGCTGTTGATACGCTCATCGCCTTCTGAAGAGGTGGATTGCTGGCTGTCGCTGGTGTTGTCGCTCTTCGACTTGCTGAAGTTTCCACCTATATTAAAATAGGTCTTGTCATCCAAGCTCCACCTCATGCCCAACGAACCATTGCCCATCGTGTTGCGATTGGTGCTGGTGGATGCCGAGTTCTGGTAACGGTTGCCTGTGGTGAGATATTGCTCGCTATATAGGGTGCTCTCGTTGCCACTGGCATAATGGTTGTACATCATGTTGCCATAGAGGGTGAAGCGCTTGGAGAACTTCTTGGCAAAGTTCATCGCCACGTTGTCCTGTCGGTTGTCGGGATAGCGAGAAGTCATGTATCGGTTGCCACTTCGAGCTATCACGGAGATGTTATCGCCAGTCTGGCGGAAGAGGTTGGATATTAACTCGGCTTCCTTCTTTTCGTTGTTGCCCCTGCCTATGCCAGCCGAAGTAATCAGCGTGCCGTTGAACTCTCGCTTGGTCTGCAAGTCGAGCACATAGTTTTCGCCGCCCTTGCGCACCTTGGTGATTTTCTCCAGTTCGCTCCGCTTGTCATACACCTTGATTTTGCTCACCAACTTGGCTGGCAGGTTTTCGAGGGCGAGGGTGCTGTTGCCGCCAAAGAAACTCTCGCCATTGACATTGATTTCGTGGATTGGAAGACCATTATATGTTATCGTCTTGTTCTGCTTTTCGTATTCCAATCCAGGCACTCGCTTCAAGAGTTCTTCGAGGTATGCTCCTTCGGGAGTCTGGAAAGCATTGGCATTGATAACCGTGGTATCGCCCTTCATCTCCACCTCCTTCATGGCAGCAGTAACCACCACTTCGCCGAGGTTGAGCGTTTTAAAGATGGAATCTTCTTTTTGCGTTTCCACAGAGTCGCCATCGCCCTCTGACAAGGCACGACTCTCCCTTACTGTATCACTCGACACAGCATAAGAGAAAGCCCTTCCGTCAGGAGAAAGGGAAGACGACGCCCATACATTTGCTATTGTTGAGAAGGACATGAGCAAAAGCACAGACACATAAGCATATCGTACCTTCATTCTTGGTTTGAATATTCAAAAACGACTGCAAAAGTACGAATTTCGGTTGATATTTGCAATACCTTGAAGTAGGTAAAGTAATAAGAGACTTGCTAAGGATATCCATTAAAGAAAGTGAAAAAATGAGCAAAAATAATTGTATTTCAGAATTTCAATTTATCTTTCTACTTGTAATCAAAGCGTTCTTTGTATATTGCAAGGTTGTGAAAGAAAAAGAATATAGCTCGTTTCTAAATCGTTAGCAGTTACATTCTTCAAAATATTTAACTCGCTGATATTCAATAAATAAAAGATCTTGCTGTGATTCGTAGCCATGAACATTCTCAAGCTGACCACCGAGATTGTAAGAGTAAGTAATCTTCTCCTCATCAGGATAAATCATCTCCAACAGACGGTTGTGGCTGTCGTAAGTCCATTGCGTCACGTAGGTCGCTATCGCCTGGTTAGGCACAATCATCGTGCGGCGGGTCTTCGTCACCTCGCCCATCTTGCCATAGAAATACTCAATGGCACCCGTTCCGTCCTCACGGAGCATCAAGCGACCGATGCGGTTCTGAGAAGCGTTGCGACCACCATAGTAATACTTCACATTGTTCTCCGGGTGGTCAGGATAGTTGATGCCTGTCAGACGCTGATAGTCGTAATCATAGGTGATGAACTTGCCTTCCTTTGCAAGGTTGGCAGTCTGCTTAGTCTGCACATTGCCGAGCGCATCATAAGTGAAACTTGTGATGCCGCTTGCAGGATGGCTCACCTCCGTGCGGCGGTCGCCCATGTCGTAAGTGGATGTGGTAACATTGCCCTCCGTATCGGTAACACGGACAAGACGCTGTATGCCGTCATACTCAAACGAGGTGGCAATCTCACCATCAGGACCACTCTTCTGAATGGTCTTCACCGTCTTGCCGCTGCCGTTGGTAAGAGTAAGTAATCTTCTCCTCGTCTGGGTAGATCATTTACAACCCGTAGTGCTTGAATTTTTATATGGAAAAACTTTCAAAGAAACAAGGGGAATATCCTCTGATAAGCCCTGACGAATTTTAAGGTGGTTTATAGCCTTGTTTTGTTGATACTTTCATACGTCTTTATTTTATGTTTTATCTAAAGAACGATAGACATTTGAAATTATTGTATGGAATTGCTGTATTAATCAAAAAACGCACAATGATATGTCTATCAATGCTTTTCCATTGTCTCCCCAAGCGGGGACAACTTGGCGACACGCATATTCAAGTCATATATACTTTTCCGCCAAAGGAGCGTCTCTGAATTCCTGTTCTCCATCCAGCTTCTGTCGCACCATTCAAATAGGCCGATAACAATGGTACATCCTACTACGATGGTGGCTATCGTTATGTCCAACGCCATCCATCGGCAGACATGCCCGGTCTGTTTCTTGCGTTCCATTTTGTTGTTGATTTTAATAATTCTACTACATTTTGATATGATTTAATTAGTTTGAACAGCAAAGTTACTGTCGAAATGTCACATTCAAGAAATTTCGCAGCATTTATAACAACTTTTATGGAATAAAAAACAGAAGGGGTTGATTGAGATGCCACCATGCAATGAGTTATGTTAGACATGAGGAGACAAGTGTTTGTTTTTTTACGACAATGTGCTAAAATGATTACCATCATAATATCTTTTGTAAGGCAAAGTACTATTTAATAGATTCGTTTGGTAATGAGCCAAATGGACGAACACAAAATGTTATATAGTAAAAATCCGTGGGTAGAAATAGGACTATCCACGGATTTTCTATGTCTATCTCATGCGGCTCAGGAGAGATTGTCCGTTGATAGACAACCTCCCCTGAGCCATTGTTTTTTATTATTCAATATTCTTTTTATTCGAAAATGTAACTAAGATTTTAGTTATGCATTCCTTTATAAAGCAGAAAAAAACTGATTGTATTAGAATGTTTGCAGGCATTGTGAACAGTATTAATTTTGGAACTTGGTGGTCATCTAAAAAGAAAGGGTAATCATTGTTAATCAATGATAATGGTAAAGATAAAACTTCTTTTAAAAAAATGTATACATAATCAGCAAGTATGGGTGATTCACTATCACTCATAGACAAAAAAATTAAAATAACAAAAGTGACAATATCTATAACGAAGATTGATACACCTATAAATAAACAATCTTTAGTATAAAAAAGAGTTCTTTTTTTAAAATTTCCCATATGTATTACCTTTATTTGTTACTTTTTTACGGCACACAATTGGTTTTTGACCTGTTTTTTAATGATTTTCTTTTGGGAGTGCCGTTGTCAATTCAAAACACTAAATAAAGCTTCAAGAGTCGTGACAACATCTTGTTTTAAGTCAAAGCTAAGGATAAAATTACATGTAATTTTATCCTTAGCAATTATAATTACGGTCGTTTCGCTTGTTTTATATACTCATCATTATCTGTAACTGTATGTCCTCCCTTATTACCAGAAGGTCCTTCTGCTTTTGGTTGTCCTTCGCCTCCCATAATATCATCTCCGTAAAATTGGTTTACATTTTTTATCTTACCAAAAGACGTTCCTCCATTTGGCAAATACCAAGGAGAGTCTGAAGCCACAGCATCTTTAGGGTGACTAAATTGTATACCTATAGGACCCGTTGGATGCGAAAAATCATTAGGCTGGTGAGGGGTTATGTACTCAATAACTTCGATTTGGTACAATTGTTTACCTTGATTATCTTTATATTTCATTAACTCAGTTGCAAATCCTGCAGCATGAGCACCACCTTGGCTATGAGATATTATTTTAATAGTCTCACCTGGCTTTAACAAGATATCACCATTTTGAACCATCTTGTGAAAAAGAACAGCTTTTGCTTGCCCTTGCCTAAATCTGTAATTCGCAGAAGAATTCCATTTTGAAGAGCCGCTTGTAAAGCCGACATTTTTGTCCTTATAAACATTTTGGTAATAACCTGCAATGTTTACATTCTTTCTTCCAAAATTATTTTTTTCACAAGACCAGTATTTATACACATCTTGCTTATGTATTTTGTATCCACCCATAGATGGAACTTGATCAGTATTGCCATGAAATAATCTTAAACCATTGATAAAAAGTATGTATCTTCCATCAGGGTCTTTTATCTTTATTGGATTATTTGTTACATAGCAGTATGAATTTACTGATGGATATTTTAATTCTTCTGCATCTGTACTTATCCACAGGCTCAATCTTGGATCATAGTACCTTGCTCCATAGTAATACAATCCTGTTTCCTCATCGAATTCCTTCGCATTGAAAAGGTAAGGCGTATTCCAAATGTTGTTGCGCTCCTCAACGAATACCTCACCGAAAGGTACATACTCAATGTGCTGCACCACCTCGCCGTCAAGGTTGGTGATGTAACTACTGCTACCCAAATGGTCTGGGTGGTAGTAGAACTGCATCTTCTCGTATGCGTCGCCCTCTTGGAAGTTATTCTTTGCAGCTCTCGACAAAGCTCGTGCCTGCGCAGCCTCCAAGCTGCCGTCATTGCAGCAGAAGCCCTTGCCATCGACATAATCGTTGTTGTCCTCGCCATTGTACGGCACTGCAAAGGTTGCATAATTATCCTTGATAACCTGCAACTGCTGGGTATATTTTCCCTTATAATCAACAGACAAGCCGTCAGTCTCGCTACCTGCATACTGAATGCGGCGTGGGTCTGAACCATAAGAGTCAAAGTCTCCAATCTTGCTGACTACTCGCTGACTGCCAATATAGATGTGCTTGGTGTAACGTCCGCCTTGGTTGGCAACGAGGTAAGGAGATACATAGAGTGAGAACTTGGCTGTATTCGTGCGACCTCCTGCAAACTCTGAGTTCACATAGACTTGGTCACTCTCACCTGATGTCTTCACCGTACGCTCACCGTCTGCATCATACCAATAGTTGGTCACAAAGCCGTTATCATCAGAAGCAAGGAGACGGTTCTCCTCATCCCATTTGAGTTTGCGTTCCGTGGTCTTCTCGTCAGCCACGCCATCCTTCTTGGTACGGCTTGTGTTGACATAAACAAGATTACCGTTGGCATCATACTCATAGGCATGATTGTTGTTCACATTCTCGCTTTCTGAAGGTGTCTCCTCTGTGCGGTAGTTCACATCCTTCACATTGGCGAGTTGGAATCTCTTACCTGCATCTGTTCCGTATGTATAGGTTAGGTCATAGCCAACATTCAATGTACCATTGAACTGCACATTGTTCTGCGTGAGAATCTGACGCTTCGATGTGATGCGGTGCATATTGTCGTAGCCCATCGCAAGGGTGTAGCTTGCCGTCTTGTTGTCAGCACCTGTATAAGTACCAGTTGCACTAACGAGACGGTAGAGGGCATCATATGTATAGGTATGCGCCATCTGTCCGCCAGCCTTGCCACTCTGTGGAACTGACGCACCGTTTACCACGCTGAGCACATTGCTCACCGCATCGTAAGTGTAGGCGTTATCCATGATGGTGTTGCCACCACTGTTCACATTGAGGTTCTGCAATCTGCGCCGCTGTGGGTCGTAGGTGTAGAATGTCTCTGCACCATTGCAATACTTCAAGTATGTGCGCTGCTCGAACTTGTCATAGCCAATCTTGCTTACATAATCGTAGCCGTATGACTTGTAGCCATGAACCTTTTCAAGCTGACCTCCGAGGTTGTAAGAGTAGGTGATTTTCTCCTCATCAGGATAGATCATCTCCAACAGACGGTTGTGGCTGTCATAAGTCCATTGCGTCACGTAGGTTGCTATCGCCTGGTTAGGCACAATCATCGTGCGGCGGGTCTTCGTCACCTCGCCCATCTTGCCATAGAAATACTCAATGGCACCCGTTCCGTCCTCACGGAGCATCAAGCGACCGATGCGGTTCTGAGAAGCGTTGCGACCACCATAGTAATACTTCACATTGTTCCCCGGGTGGTCAGGATAGTTGATACCCGTCAGACGCTGATAGTCGTAATCGTAGGTGATGAACTTGCCTTCCTTCGCAAGGTTGGCAGTCTGCTTTGTAAGCACATTGCCGAGAGCATCATAAGTGAAACTTGTAATGCCGCTTGCAGGATGGTTCACCTCAGTACGGCGGTCACCCATGTCGTAAGTAGAGGTCGTTACATTGCCCTCCGTGTCGGTGACACGAACAAGGCGCTGTATGCCGTCATACTCAAACGAGGTGGTAATCTCACCGTCAGGACCGCTCTTCTGGATGGTCTTCAAGGTCTTGCCACTGCCATTGGTATGGGTAGCCTGCACATTATGGAGTGCGTCTGTTACGGTTGTAACAAGTGCATGACTGCCGTTGTCAACAGTATATGCCGTAGTTGTCGTAGAGTTGTCCGGCAATGTCACTGAGGTAGCACGGTCGAGCACGTCATAAACAGTAACCGTTGGAGATACATTGTCAAATGACTTGTTGAATGTGGACTTTGATCCGGTTCCTTCCGTTGTAGGATAGAAGGCCTTTGCCACACGTCCGAAAGCGTCATACACGTTTCTTCCGCTGACAATCATCACGTTCTCATCCTTGGCAGAGTTTCCCTTGGATGCACTTGTCACAACACCGTCCTTCTTCACCTGCACGGCTCTTCCGAAACCGTCAACGAATGTAACGGTCTCCAAGTCATCGTTAGGATGCTGGATGTCGTAGTGCTTGGTCACGGCGTATGCAGGAGCGGTAATGCCACTCTCACCAAAGGTAGCCAAAGGCTGATATTCAAAGGCGATGGCATAAGGCACGCCTGTAGCCAACTCGTTAGGACCACGCACGCCAGTGATGCGACCGAGGTCATCTACATCAGTCTCATAATAGAAGTTGTTGAGGTCACGATGTTCCTTGGCAATGCCATAGCGATAGTCAAAATTGCCTTGCTCGCTGCGGTAGCCCCACGCATCGTCAATGCGCTCAACATACATGTTCATCTCAGGCTCATAGCGGTACTTGTACCACATACGCTGTCCCTTGCCGTTGGCAGGGAGGGTCTTCTGGATGATGTTGCCGTAAGAGTCGTACTTGTAATCCGTCACCGCCTCGCCATCATTCAACTGCTGTGTAATCTGCGTGATATGGTTGGCGTAGTTGGTGTTATACTTCGCCGTCACATGGTGATAGAGTGAGCCGTCACCGCCTGTAACAGTCACATCAACAGGAAGTCCGAAGATGTGCTTGCTTGCATTGTCGGTATATTTGATAGCAGTCGCATAATCGAACTTGCCGTTTCCGTCCTCGCCAAGACTGCCCTTGTCGCTGTACTTGTAGGACTTCAACTCACCATGATAGCCATTGAGGTAATACTCATTCCATGCCTCGGATGTAACCACACCGTTTGCCGCTCCCTCATACTGCAAATTTGCCGTATAGCGGAGAGGTACGAATGCAGATGCACGGTCGCTCCAAAGGTTCACGTCACGCTTTGCGAACGTGTACTTGTCACCGTCGGCAGTCAGATAGTAGCTGTCGTAACGGTTCTTTGTCTCGGTGTACTTGTTGCCGTTGGCATCCTCTACGGATGTGGCGGTAACATTGCCCTGCGTGTAGTAGTTGGCTACATCGTAGTTCTCAACAGCCTGTCTGTAAACAGAATTGCCATTCTCCGTGTCGAGGTTCTTGGTGATAACCTCACCGAAACCGAGGAACTCACGTTCATGGCGGTCACGCTTGCCGTCCTTGTACTCAAAGGCGGTAGTCATTACAGGTCCATCGTCATGGATACCATCATCAACGGTAAGGGCAGACATTACCCACTTGCCACCAGGAAGTCCGTAGGTAGGAGTGGTATGCGCATAGTCGAGTGTGAAAGTGCCGCCCAAGGAGTTGGTGACAGACTTCAACATGTTTGTCCTGCCGATGGCAGAGCGTGTAACCTTTAACTCGCTTTCCTTCTCAGACTCAACGATGTCAAGATAACCATCACCATCCACATCCTGCAATGAATAGGTCGGACGGTTGATGCTGTGCGAGGTAGAAGCACCAGGGTTGGTTGAAATCTTGATGCTTATGACAGGAATGTTGATGGTCAAAGTGAACGCTGCATTTGCAGACTCTGAGGTTGATGCCGATTCGCTGAGCGCACTTGCACCCTTCCAACTGATAGGCTCGTCAAAGCCATTACCTGTATTGAGGGCAACAGTGATACCGTCACCATTCTTCCATACCTTGTCAGGAAGACCGTCAGAATTGATGTCGATAAGATTATACTCCTCTTCGCTTTCTGAGGTTACGAGACCAAAGCCTGCGGAGAAGCTACCGGAAGCCTTGTTTATACCTTGGTATTTCTTATCTTCAAATTTTCCCCAGCCATGACTTACATCGCCACCTGCGCCAATATTATAAGAAAGACTCTTACCACTCTGTATGCGGTCAAGTCCCCAATCAATAGGTTCAGTAAAGGCATAGCCCAGATTTAATCTCACCTTCTTGTCGGAAAGGATCTTGTCAGTAAGCCCATCACCATTAATATCTATGAATGACTCTACAGCTTCATCCGTATTCTTTGGCGCACTGCCGGAAATGGAGAATTGAGCCAACCATGAACTCTGTTGGTTCTGTGCGGAAGACTTGCTTCCGGAGATAAGTTTTGTAATGTCAGACACAGAAGCTACTGGATTGCCACCATATCCCCATGCCTCAGAAGCATTGTCAGAGTTATTAGCTCCGATACCCTTGTATATTTCTCCACTCAATCCACCTTGTGAGTTGGTGTATTGGATAGTACCACCAGCAATGATGTCAGGGAATCCGTCACCGTTCATATCCATCATGGCAACTTCCGTCTTGGAACTGCCATTTGCATTGTTATGGGTAATGCCAAGTGCACCACCTTGCACAACGGTACTCTTGCTTGATACCACTTGGCTTACAGCCGCAGCACCAGTACCCTGCAAGTATTCACCTGCAAGTCCTGCCACCTCCGCATTATTATCCAATGGATTGGTAAGGAGTACATCCTGTTCTGTCAATCGTGCTGTGCTTGCTTCGGTTGCTGTAAGATAGATGTCCTGTCGCTGACCGACCCACTTGTCCATAGAAGTCTGGTCTGTACCCAATGGAGTGAATGCCATCGTGAGAGGGTCAACCTTGTCGTTCTCGTTTTCAGGTAATTTCAGCAATGACTCGTCAATAGGCTTTGCATATCTGCCCTCTGCCGAGTTATAAACAAAACCTCCCCAGCCACGGTAAAGCATACCGAAGCCAAGATTGTCATTCTCTG